>Ga0123356_10004715_pt1 | contig 14047 bp, 8 predicted proteins | sample TergutEmb28metaG_2_FD_92546 | JGI IMG/M metagenome (GOLD analysis project Ga0123356, IMG submission 92546) | Embiratermes neotenicus P3 segment gut microbial communities from Petit-Saut dam, French Guiana - Emb289 P3 | ecosystem: Host-associated > Arthropoda: Insects > Digestive system > Gut ...
CAGATTCGAAGCGCATTACTTCATGAACGAAAACAGGAAAAAAACCATTCGCGATTTTAATGTGCAGCACTATGAACAGCTTCTCCGACAATTTGACAAAAGATTCAACATCAATGACTTCATAAGGAAATACATACCAGGAGTTGTCAAGCAATACTCTGTATCGGAGATGGCGATCGAAGACGCATTCACAGCGTTGAATAAAACCACTGAAGAACAAAAAACATTTGACTGCGGGGCATGCGGCTGTGACTCATGCCTCGAAATGGCAAAAAGGATAGCCAACGGCGACAACCTGGTCGAAAACTGCATCCAGAAACTAAATGACGAAATAATGGGCGTTCTGGATATAGCAATGTCCAACATCGACAGTGCAAGCATGCTCGAAGGCGATATTGAAGAAATAAAGAACAAATCGGGTCAAATCCAACAATTGATGGAAGTTCTTAATGAAGCTCTCCTGAAATATCAGGATATATCCTCAGAAATCTTTACAATATCCAGACACACCAACCTTGTAGCACTAAACGCATCGATCGAAGCAGCACGCGCCGGCGTACATGGAAAGTCCTTTGCAGTAGTAGCCGAAGAAGTAAGAACACTAGCAAACAAATCACAAACAATAGTATCCTCTTCGGAAGATATATCCGCACAAGCCCTAACATCCATCGAATCTGTAAAAGAAATGATAACCAGCATCGTCGACGGCTACGACAAAGCCCAAATAAGCATCTCAATAATCAACCAAAGCTTAGGCAACATACTAAAAAACATAAGCCGCACCGACTCACATTAATAAAAAAACAAATCCCGCCTGTACGGCGGGATTTGTTTTCTTACATCGCATTCAACTGTCGTTGCATCTGATCGTGGTTTGATGCATTCCGCAGAGCGGTTTCCTTTGTTATCACACCGCTGCGCAGGAGCTTCATTATATACGCATCCATGCCGATCATACCCTCCTGGGCGGATGTTTGAATCACACCGTCGATCTGGTGCGTCTTGCCCTCGCGGATGATATTGCTTATCGCATTGTTGACATGCATGATTTCAAAAGCAGGCACAGATTCACCCGTAACGCTAGTCAGCAGCTTTTGAGTCACTACCATTCTCAGTGACATAGAAAGCTGAACACGTACCTGCTGCTGCTGAGCAGGGGGGAAGATGTCTATAATACGATCTATCGTATTTGCGGCACCGACAGTATGGAGCGTTGAAATAACAAGATGTCCTGTTTCGGCGGCTGTGATCGCTGTTTTTATTGTCTCATGGTCGCGCATCTCACCAAGTAAAATGATATCGGGAGCCTGTCTGAGACTGGCTCGCAGTGCATCCATATAAGACTCGGTATCCGTAGAGATCTCACGCTGACTGACAAGACTGGCGTTGTCCCTGTGAAGAAACTCGATCGGGTCTTCCAGAGTGATTATGTGAGAGTTTCTGGTTTTATTTATCGCATCTATGATACACGCAAGAGTCGTTGACTTACCACTGCCTGCAGGACCGGTAACAAGAGCAAGACCGTTAAGCTCGGATGCAAGAGTCATGACCTCTTCCGGTATTTGCAAATCTTTGTAATCGGGGATATTAAATAAAACCACGCGGATAATAGCTGCCATAGTACTGCGCTGGCGGTAAGTATTTACCCTGAAACGCGCTACACCCGGTACTGTTATCGGGAAATCATCGTCGCCCGATTCGAGATATTTTTCCATCGGTCTGCCGGCAAGCGTATATAAGCTGGTTATCAGCTCTTCTGCTTCATTGGGTCTTATAAAATCACCCTCAAGAGGAATAAGAACACCATTTTTCTTAAAAGTGATCTGACGACCGGCACCGATGAAGATATCAGATGCACCCTCATCAACAGCACGTTTTAAACAATCCAATACGATTTGACTTCCATCACTCATCAGCTACCCTCCCCTAACCAAACATTGATCGAATTATCAAACTCCCATTCGTCGGTATCATACATACGCCAACTGAGGATATCAAACGAATCCCCCCGCAGCGCAAGATTGACGTAGAGAGCCTTGATATCGGAAATATAACAGAAAAAGTAGATCGTTTCTATTCCAAGCTGCTCGTCCATCCTTGTATATATATTAACTCCGTGGCTTGATGATGGAATAGTATCTGATGTCAGAATATCAGCCACGATCTGCTCTGCAAGAGCATCCGCTACATAGTAACCGGTTACAAGGCTTACCTTAGAATCAACTAATGCTCTTTCATTACCTGAAACCACAAACGTTATAAGTGAGAAGACAGTAAGGCAAAGCACAGCAAACACAAGCACGATCGACGCACTTCCAACGCCTATTCCGCCTTTACCCATAATGCCTTGCCCCCTTTCAATGTTGATATAAAAATAAGCAGACCCGAATCAGCGAAGTAATGATTCACTGACTATCATGGGACCACGTCTTATAAGCGGGAATGAAACAAGCTCTTCGCCTGTAGTTTTTTCAACAGTCAGATCACCAGCAAGAAGAACTAAGTCGTTTCCATACGATATGCTGTCATATACGACTCTAAGCTCATAACTGGCATTCGCTTCGCTGTCGAGGATTTGCCATGAACTGTTGTAATATATCGACATTACATGCTTTCCGTTATTATCTATCTCACCAACGCCTCCAAGGATGCGGATCAGCGTATCAAAGTCATCACCTGCAGCTTTAAAGACCTCAGCAGCACCCTCCGCTCTAAGAATAGCATGGCTGGCAGCTTTGGAATCAGTAGCATTAAAATACGCCGCAGTCAGTATGCTGATACACGCCACAGCGCATATCGCAAACACTGCGATAACAATAAGCTGTTCAATTAAGAAAAGAGTAGATTTGCTGCGATGCGTCATTTATGAGAACTCCTCTATCTAACAGATATTCCAAGCCCGCTTCTAGGCGATAGCATTAACTTTTTACCGCCTGCAGTAACTTCGATAATACCGTTTTCAATTTCTCTAAAACTCAAATCATCAACACTCAAGACCCGTACACCGTCTTCGGGTCTAAACTCAAGAGCGGTCTCGCTGAAAAGCTCAAAGAGCCAACCGTCATGATTATATATGGCAGTCCTGAACTCAGTGCCGCCCAGTGTTTCGTCAATGAACAACGCGGGAATGCCATCGAAATCACCGACTTTAAGACTGCCTGCTTCGTCAAAGTTTTTAGCTCTTGTCCAAATATATGAAAGAGCTGTGTGTTCATACTGCCCCTCGCGCGAGATATCGTTGATATTTCTGTAAATGCTTGCGCCAAGCATCAGCACCATGAGTACGGAAAAAGCGAAAATGCTGAACACTATAAGCACAAAAATAGTATCTATACTCCGACCTCTTATAGCTCTCTTCATAATGGTATCACCGTTATTTCAGGTAGGATGTTAGACGCAAAAACCCTGTAATGCACAGCATATCTTGTCCTGTCGATAAATATGCCGAAATTCTCCTCTATATATTCTACACTCTCGGGATATCTGCCCTCGATCGCATAACACATAACAACAGCACGCCTTAAGCTGTCCTCAAGAATCCGAAGCCCCTCAGCACTGCTCGACGCCTCCGTCTGCCTGAGCCCAAACCCAACCATCGCCATAATAGCAACAGTAAAAATAACAGGCAATATAGCAGACCTCAAAAAATCAAAAATATTCTTCCTAAAAATATTACTCTGCTTTTTCATTAACTCCCTAGCCTATCGACGTCATAATACCCATCAGCGGCAACATGACCGACAACAAAATAACACCAACGATCACAGAAGACAAAATAACCAGCGTGGGCTCAACCCTTCCAACGATGCGATCGATACTATCACGAACATCAATATCGCTTCTGCGTGCGATCTCAGCCATCGCAAGGTCGGCTTTACCGCTCACGCTGCCTACAGCAAGCATTTTGGCATCCTGCTGGGTCAAAATCCCTGAACCGCTGAGTGACTCCGAAAGAGTGTTACCCTCATCAAGCATTGCAACGCATTTCTTATGCTTTTCATCAACGGCTTTCGAACCGCCGCTGACAGAAGATGCAATATTTATCGACTCACGTGTATCAAGACCGCTTGCCATGCCGAGTGTCATAGCAAAAACAAAGCGTGAAGAGGATATCTTACCGAAAATACCACGACTGCCCCATTTGTTTGCAAAACCCTGCGAGATACCCTTACGTATACCGGGCACGATCCACATGATGAAGATAAGAACGAAAATCGCACTGAACACGATAGCAATTCCAACCGCAGCATTACCAAGCCACCCACCAAACTGCATAAGACGTATGGCAAATGGATCCATTTGAGTGCCCAAACGGCTGAAGATATCGTTAAATATCGGAAGGACCTGAACGATCAAGATGAGAACAACAACGATCATCAGCACAAGAAGAATAGCAGGGTAGAGCACCGAGTTTTTAATTGTTATAGACAAACGCGTTTGCCTTTCATAGTACTCGGACAGAGCGTTTAAAGTCTGCACAAGTCGTCCGGTTTTTTCACCGACCTCAACCATATGCACCAAATACTTTGGATACACAGCAGCTTCCTTAAGCGCAACAGAAAACTGATTACCCATCATCAGCGAATCATAAAGAGTCTGCATAATAGCCTTCGCTTCTTTGCTCGGCTCATCCTCTTGTATGACTTGAATACTGTCACTGATAGTAAGCCCCGCATCGAGCAGCATTGCAAGCTCGGAGCAAAACATCGACAAATATGTGTTGTTGAGAGTTTTGTTCTTCATACGTACTTCCTCTTCTTACTGCTTATTTGCTTTTCTGCCTTGCGCGATAAAGCCCTATACCCGAACCAACGCCTATTATAACACACATCCCACCAAACGAAAGTAACAAAATTGGAAACAATGTACTACGCCCGTCACCCGTCTGCGGCGACGGCGACGGTGGAGGTGATGGCGGCGGGGGAGGAGTAGAATATGTATTTGTAAAGGTTACAGAGATATTGCTGCTTAAGGGGAGAAGATAACTGTTCGGAATAGTCGGGACCTCCGGATTCCGCGACAGAGTAGGCGCGATAGTGACTGTCGGACCGTTATATCCATCTACAACTCCACCAACTTCAGTTAAGGTATACGTACCTGCGGAAAGTCCCGTTACTTGAGCAGAACCGTTAACTAAATCTGGGTAATTGATAGTAGCAAGGAAAATCGTATTCCATGGATTACTTGGATTCCATGTTGCCTGATCCTTCTGCTCAACCTTAAATGCAAGATCAAGCGGCTCCTGATTGATAATAACAGTATTCCCAAAATCATCCACCGTCTCAAGCGGCAAATTCTGAGGAATAATAGATTTATTAAGCGTCAACGTATAAGTCGGTGGCGGCGGTGGCAGAGTATATGTATTGGAGATAGTGATCATACGACCATTAGGTGCCAGGTCGGTTGACAATACTTCGAACCTATAAGGTAGCTCAGGGACAGACTCTAAAATAAACGGCGGAACATCTGCGTTTGCTTCAGACAGTGTATACCACCCGGGTTCTGTAACATCTGTTAAAACACCTGCAGTCAACTGAGCCATTGTATAAGTGGTGTCGGCACGTGTCCCTCCCTCAGGCCCTGAAAGGGTCATAGTAAAGTTATCAGGAATCTCATCAGGACGAAGTCCATTAAAGACTTTATAAAGCCATAAGCCCGTTTGAGGGTCATCAGTATATGAGTTATGATAATTAATAGATGGTGTAACAGGTACAAGTGGAGGTAGCTTCAAAAACATCGGTATCGGTGGCGTAAAGTCATATCCGAAAGCAATACCACCGGTCTCGGTGAATGAGTAAGAACCGGGGGGAACACTTATATCGATTATAAATGTATTTGTCCCTGTACCGTCATCTACAAGCTCTGAAAAAAGAACTGTTCTTCTGTAAATTTCGTCCCCGGCTTCGTCCTGACCATAAATTAAAAACGAAGGATTAATTAATGTACTTGGTATTTCTCCTGGTACGCCATTTGTGGTAAACGTTTTATAAAGTCTTAGTGTAATATCAGCTACTTGTACCAAAAAGCGTCCGTTGTTGCCCAATCGCTGCACTTGCATGGTTGAGTTTGTTGGGAAGTGGGAGAAGTCCCATGCAAATGGGGCGGTACCTGTCAGGCCAACCGGGATCGGGAGTTTTGGTATGCCACCCATCGTTTCGGGGGAAATATAGTAATCATTATCGGGGTGAGCAGTAAAGAAGGCTAGAGACATATTTGCCAAATCGCCGCGCTGAACTGTACCGTCGAGACCACGCCAGCGATTAGCATAGAAAAAGTATGAGTTTGGCAAAGGACCTGCATTGACTCTTGCGTATTCTGCTGTTACACCATTACCAATTTCTTCAATATTTGGCATTACCGTGAAAATAGTCCGAAGCGGCACAGCTTCAAGTATGTTATAGACCGGATTGCCAAAATCATCAAGCACCGGATTGTTCCCGTCCATCACCGGGTCAACTTTTCGAAGTGGAATCAGCGCAGCAGGTATATACCAGCGCACAATTTGGTCACCGGCGAGTAAGTGGGGGCTGAGATTAAGATTGGGATCAGTGGTATTTGCACTAGCAAATTGACCGTCTTCCAGAATTGTGATGACCTGAAATATGATATACATCAAATCAGTCGCCGTACCTTGCTCACTATCAACAGCACCGTCGAAATGAACTATGTACATATCCACTTTTGCTTTAGCGCCCGGGACAGTAGTAAAATCAATCAAACCACCACCTGATGGATAATAAACACTGCCAAGGAACTGTCTGTTCTCATCGGTGTAATATGAGATAATATTGTTTGTTGTACTTGTGTTGGCAATGTTTGAGTCGAGCAGAGCTCCGGCGAGAGTAGGATTAATAACAGTCGGTGTATTAAGGGTCAGATTCTGCGCCTGGATTTGATTTACAAGCCCTTCAAGAAAAGCCGTTCTAATCGGACTTGTCGCAGGTGTGGGTGTTGTTATTGCCTGCGCAAACTCAGTGCCATCATACTTGAGATTATTATAGTATAACCCTCTAAATTCACCAAACTCCATATACTGACCAAGCACATCGGAGAAGCCTAGATATCCCCGGAACTGAGGGTCACCACCACCGACATCGGTGCTGTAGTTGCCTTGACTGACGATTTGCTGAGTAATGGTATTAAAAGCATCATCGAGCCCGGCTTTATCCATAGCCGTAAATGACATGGTGTCATAGTTACATGATATAACACCATAAGTATTATTGACAGTTACATTTGGACGTTGCGGGTTTGTTGTGCTTGCACCTTTTTGGATAGCAGGAAAAGTAATCGGAGTTGTCGTGTTGGCAGCAGCAAATTGATTCAAAATGTTAAGCATGTTAAAAGTCTGTGAGCCAACAGTTTGCGTGACAAGTTGAGCGTTGGGGACACCGCTTGATGAAATCCCATAAGGATCGAGCATACCATTTGCGATCGCTGAGTTGACACCCAGACCGAGAGTGTAAAAACCTACAGCTCTGGTGGCATTATCGGGACGATAGCCGGGAGCAGAGGGATTGGTCGGATAATACCATTCTTGGACTCGTTGCTTCACATAAGATGCTGTCATGACTGTGAGTGCTGTCAGTCCCATATCGCCTGTCGAACCGTTTCCGACATCATATGTGAATATAGAACCGTCAACATGTGCCTGATCATCCAATCTGTAATTTGTAGCCCAAGCAAATGTCGGTTCACCGTCAGTCATCAAAATGATATTCGGCTGGCGTGTGACGATCATATTGCTTCCTGTGGCAGGATCGATCACATCGGTTTCAAACTGCGTACCACTTCCACCGCCAAGTCCTTGCACAACATCCAATAAAACCTGAGCACCGCGCCTCATTCCGAGCTGTGTCGGTGTTCCGCCCTCAACCGTAAAAGAAGAATGTATCGGAGCGGGTGTACCGCTGACATTTGAACCGCTTCGGACTGTGACTGTTGATGTTCCGCTCATTGAGAAGATCGGACTTGCTGTATTATATCGCCCGAGTTCCAAAATCGGTTGAGCTCTTGCATAGTTGGAACCACTGACAGATTGTCCACCATATATAACAACGGCGATCCTATTGTTTGGGTTTGCATCCATCAGCATGCCTATTGCATCATTTAAAGCACTGACAACCACTTGTATACGAGTCTGCAGAGGGCTTGTACCGGGAACGGTGTTAGATACCATACTTCCGGATACGTCTATAACAAACACGGTATCTGATGGCTCAACAATGATATTCGTAATATTGACAGATTGACTGAGAGCTGAGTAAGTGACCAGAAACTCTTCCGGCTTAGATGAGGTTTCCACACCGGCTACTCCACCTAGGGTATCATATATAAAAGCCTGGTTCATATTGACCGACTTATCAGTCCAGACACGTCCGTCATTATCTGATGTATTTATAAACTGATAGTTAGTGATGCCTTGAGACTCAGCATCGAACTGGCTGATAAAAACAAAATTAGATGTATCGATATCGGAGACCTGACTGCCGTCGATGAGTGTAACACCATTAGACAAAGTCGTTGCCTCCGCCTCCGGCGTGTTGATCCTTCCTCCAAATTCGAAGACAAAGATTGAACTTATCATAGTAAATATCAAAACTATGCATATTACTTTGATAAAGGACTTCTTGTATAAAATACTTTTTCGCATTTTTGGTTCCTCCCCCTGTATAAATACACCACATAATATAATATCATATATGGTGTGTGTGTCAAGCAAAATCAAGGGACAGAGCCTCTTATGAGGCCTGTCCCTGTAGCTCATTATTTAGTGTCTTTTGACTTCTTGTTGTGTCTGCGATAGAACTCGGCTCCCACAATGAGTACGACACCTGCACCAAGTATTATCCCCGGAACTATAATACTTCGAGTATCTCCCGTTTTCGGGACATCCGGTGGGATCGGTGTATAGGTATTACTGATGCGGATGACTATACCTCTGGAAGTTGTCGGCATTATGTACCGTCTGAAAGGAATCTGAGGCTCTGTCGTAAGAGTAAACCCGGGAACGCCCGTATTGATCTCATTAAAGAAGTATGTCCCTTCCAACACATCGTTGAATGCGTACCCGTTTAATGCATCAATAAGACCGATAGTTTTATTAAATCCACCCGGACCGGTAATAACTATTTGGAAATCTTGCAAGTGCTGCTGTATTAGTGCAGGCGTCAATCCGTTTATTTCCTTAATTATAAACAGTGTTTCCGGAGGAACGATCACACCCGGCGGAACTTCGACCGGCGGGATCGTATAGACGTTATTGAGTTGGATCAGAACCTCTCTATCTTGATAATCATAGAGGTTTACCTCAACTCGTAGTGTATTGTTGGCAAGTAGTGGTGGTATCGTGTCCCAGGTATAGCCGTCTAGCGTAGCACCTGTTTCTTGAATGAAGTATGTACCGGCCATTGCATTTTCGATAACGATCCCAAGCGGATCCATCGCCTGTGCAAGAGTATAAACATGCTGTACGGCATCCGGATCTGTAATTGTGATCCTGAAGTTTTGTAATAGCTGCTGATAGTGTGGGTCTGAGATATCAATACCGGTAAACTGTTTCCAAAGCCTCAGAGACCCTGCTCTGGCGGGGTCGGGAGTGTTGTCGATCGTTATATAGTCAGAAACCTGATTTATAATCGCCGGGTTAAGAGCGGTTTGTGCATTGTTGAACATCGTCGAGTCCATGTTCGGCTTTATAGTAAAGAAAGTATATGGACTGCCGCCACCCGCAGTATATCCGGGAGGCCACGCAGTTTCCTCCAGCATGAACAAAAAGTCAAATGTTGTATTGATGTAAGGGTCTTCAAAGATCGTCATACCGAACGAGTTGGTGACTTGATTTAGTACCAGAGGGAAGAAAGCAATCCCGCCAATGTTTACAGGAGTAGATGTCACTCCGGTCGGCGGGAGACCGGGGTTGTCAAGGTCGGCAACATATAGTGTGAATTCGGCACCCGGCAGGAACATTATATTACCAAACATGTCGGGGTTAGGATCTCTCTTGAACACTCTGAGATTGAGCAAATCTGCGGTGGCACCCGCTGTAGTATCACTGACAATATAAGTATTATCACCGTCTTCACCGATCTGACCGAATATATTTAACTCGTTCTTGATCGGTCCCGTTTCACCATCTCCCAAGGTTACCAGCGCCTCATATTCAATCATGATCGGCTGCTGATTAGGCAGTATGAAATCCAGAATATCGTTACTTACGACATTTATACTCCATAGTGCTTTATCATTATATGTAACGGGCTGCGGGACCCAAATTCCGTCCCAGTATCCTCCGACTCTTGTTTGAGTATAGACCGTTATTTGATCGAGATAGACCATAAGATTCGTCAGCGTGTCTCTTGCAGTTATTTGAGCTGGACCGGGATTTGTTCCGTCAGAGAAGAGGATACCTCCGGTCGGATTGATTATGATTGTCACATCTGTGATAGCCGAACCGTTCGTTGCCATGTCTTTCGTTATTGGCTGCGGAGTGTAAGCCTCCATAAAACTATTATCGAACGTACACTCATTTGGAGCAACAGCTATCGTTGCGTTGTTTGTCAAATCGGTCTGAGGTGCATTCAAATTTGCATCTCTAAGCCTAAGTTGGTAATGAACAACATAGTTCCGTCTGCCTGTGTACCAGGAGCTGTCAGCAGGACCGGTACCGATAGGTGTTCCGCCCGGAGCAGATGAACCTGTCGGTGACGGCGGCGATGTGTATTGCCATAGTGTATTGAAGTTTATACTGAAAGAGTTGGTGCCGGTGATGACATCAGAACCGACTGCCGGTGCATAAAATTGATTCGTACCGCTGTCCCAGACATAGAAAGTGCCCGGTACATAGACAAGTCTCGGATCAAAAGAATCGGAAAAAACCGGGTTTTTAGGACTCAGTGCCGGCGGAGCGGTCTGGAACAAAGAGTTTGGTCTTGCTGAATAAGCTCCGTTGATCGTAACTGCATAATTGAATAATGCAGGGTTGTCAGAAGGTGTTCCTTTTTTTGAAATCGGCCAGGAATCGTTTGCGCTTTTACCTCCGACAGAGTTTTGAGCGTTTCCGCTAAGGTGTGGTTCTCCCGGACCGTTTATTACGTATATCGTATTAGATATTGAGTTGGAGGCTAGCGTTTTTAGAAAATCAACCGTAGCCTGATCAAGGTCTATTCGATATGTGATGTGTAGAGTTACAGCAAAGTTCCATTGCCATTGAGGTGTTCCCGGTCCCGGGAATCCTGTATCATAAGGAGCAGGCGGAACATCTGTACCCAGATATACTCTCCATGCACTGTCATATGCTCCGGTAATGATAGGATCGGTATGAAGGAGCGGCACACCAAGCGGTGGAGAACCTGCTGCCGGAACAGCAGTAATATTGAAGTTGACAGGTGTGTTTCCGACACCGGTGCCGCCGGGCAGTCTCCCAAGGGTATCATACAGCCATAGCTCCTGTTCATATAGTCCGGCAGGAACCTCAACAGTGATGTCATAAGTAAGATAATATCCATCTGTCGGATTTCCGCATAAACCTGATGACGTCTTGGTTATCGGGATCACCGGCGGTGTAAATGGAACTCTGCCGACAGATCCGTGACCGGCATCATCTACGACATTGTTTTGATAAACAGTCGGAGGAAATCCCGGTTTGTTTTCCGGAGGATTGGTCACGTCTGTGTTGTAGATTATTTGCATTTTATAGATAGATTCGGTGTATGTTGAAGCAGATGGTACAGTTATACTAAACTCATTATAGGGAGGACCGACCGGTGGAGTCGGATTGGTTGAAAGAACAAGGTCAAAATTAGTGTCTGCAGCAGTAGTTGATACGTCGGGTGTGGTGGTAGTATTACCCCTGAAAAACAGATCGATCGTGATCAAAGACGGATCCGGCAGCCATAAGTCAGGTCCGAGCGTGTCGGTTATAGTTTTATCATCCAGATTTGTATTACTTGTTGCACTGCTTTCGCCGACAGTGACCGTCCAAGTGATATGAGGTGCGGGGTCGTTGGAATATGACCCTGATTTTGAGATCGGGAAAGTTTTCTGAACGCGTTCAGAATCGTCGTCAGATACACCCGGAGCATTGCTTGTGACTCCGACGCCATTGGTTATATAGAAATCGTAAACAAGCGGATCGGGAACGAGTGCCGGATTGTTTTCAATCAGTCTCTGAATGTCAAGTGAATAATAAACTGTAATAAACTCGCCCGGTTCCAGCGAAACCGCAGGTCCGAAAAGGTACGTAAAAGCAGCCGGGGGCGGGGTGGTATGCAGCCAGTTGACATTTATAGGTATAAAGTTGGTGTTGCCGTTGAGTGCATATCTGAACCCGTAAAAAGCATTGTTGGTCAGAGGGTTTGCAATGCCGTGACTGCCGGTGCTATTGGTAATGCCCGGAGTGTCTGTGAAGGCTATATTGTTTATAGTGTCGCCATACGCAGTGATTACTATTGTGTAATTGATTACTTCATTAGGCACGTCGACAGACGAACTTTTAACAACTGTCAATCTGGGTGGTGGAGTAGCGGGTGGAGGAACAGTCACTTCGATCCCGTTGCCAAAATCCAAACTTCCGTCGCCGCCTTCTGTAAACTGTGCTGTTATCTGTAATCTAAACTGAACATTCGTATAATTATCAATAAAGTTGCCCGGTGTCGGGTTTCCGGAGTTGTTGACATTATCAAACCAGACCTGTACTAACCCTGAAGTGTCTATCGTATACCAGCCGACACGAACTGTACCGGTTCCGAAAAAGATAGGTGACTGTGGTACTGCAGTTGTAATCGTGAGCGAGGATGGAAGTTGATAAAGCAAACGACCACCTGCGTTGTAAGCAAGTTGACGCTGCGATGTCTCAGCGAAGGTCATCGTGAAAATATAATTTTGCCCTAAGAAAACTGTATCTCCGGGATTGACAGGAGTTGGAGGAGAAGTGCTGGGGTCTTCCATAGTGACACCTGTAATAAAGTTGTTCAGATCCCACATATCCCCGGGAGCTGCAGCCACATCGCCCGAAATGAGTACTAGCATCGGTAAAACCATTACAACAGCCAGTAGCATCGCTACCGGTTTCTTAATTCTTGATTTAAGCATATTATGTCCCCCAGACTTTTTCAACGTGTGGGTTTATTTATTCTAAGAAAAACAATCGACCAATATATATGTATACATTATAATATAATACCATATATGTAGTGCATGTCAAGTAAAATCAACGAATTCAGTCATAATTTAGACATAATTAATACCAAACACATAATCATTGACAAACAAGACCCTCAAATATATTATTACTATCAAAGAAAAATATTGAAAGAGGTGCAATATGCCTAATCTTAAAGAGACTCTTATGTCGGGTAATAAAATCGCCGGATTGATGATCAGAATAGTGAGAAACCCCGCAGTAACATATCTTGCAAAAAACGCCGGACTCGATTTCGTTATGTACGACTGTGAGCACTCCAACTATGACATGGAGACACTGCACGACCTGTTTATCACAGGAAATGCACTTGGACTCGGTGGGTTCCTCAGAGTTCCTTTTGGCACAAAAGAATGGATATCGCGCGCGCTTGACGCAGGAGCGACAGGTGTAATGGTACCCATGGTCGAAACCGTAGAACAAGCAGAGACTCTCGTTAAATACTCAAAGTATCAACCGATCGGAGATCGCGGATACTCAAGTGGATGTGCTCATGTTGACTACAAAGGCGGAGCACATATGGAAGTAATGGCTGCACAGAACAAAAGAGTCATTTCCATAACTCAAATCGAAACAAAGTTAGGTGTTGAAAATGCAGAAAAAATTGCCGCTGTAGAAGGTATCGACGCCCTCTTCATCGGCCCTAACGACCTGTCGATTTCTCTCGGCATACCGGGTGACCTTATGAACCCCATCGAGCTTGAAGCCATAGGCAAAGTAGCAGCAGCATGTAAAAAATACAATAAAGCATTTGGACTTCACGCCGGAGCGGATTTACTGAAAGTGTTCAAAGATGACCTAACCCTCATCATGAGCGGCTCAGACACCGATGTAATATCAAACGGA
>Ga0123356_10004716_pt1 | contig 14046 bp, 9 predicted proteins | sample TergutEmb28metaG_2_FD_92546 | JGI IMG/M metagenome (GOLD analysis project Ga0123356, IMG submission 92546) | Embiratermes neotenicus P3 segment gut microbial communities from Petit-Saut dam, French Guiana - Emb289 P3 | ecosystem: Host-associated > Arthropoda: Insects > Digestive system > Gut ...
AACCCAAAGATATACCAGATTAACGAGCTTAAAGAAGGCCAGCGTTACAGCATGTTAGTTACGACAAGTTCCGGCCTTTACCGTTACAACATGAACGATCTTTTGGAAATTTCCGGTTACTACAATGAATTCCCAATGATTAAATTTATCCAAAAAGTAAACGGAACCATCAGCCTGACCGGAGAAAAGCTGCATGAACGCCAGTTTATCGAAGCCGTGCACGAAGTAGAAAAGAAAACCGGCAAAATAGCCCCATTCTTTGTTGGCTTTGCAGACCCGCAAAAATCTAACTATAAATTCTATTATGAGTTTGCAGATCAGGGCATTTCGGTTACGGAAGCGGAAGAATTTACCAATCACCTGGATAGCTGCCTGCAGGATTACAATCCCGAATACAGGGAAAAACGCTCATCCAACCGGCTTAAAGCGCCGGAAACTGCCCTGCTAAGCCCTGAGTCGTTTGAACGTTTCAAGGCAGCGTGCATAGATCGCGGGTACCGCGACGGGCAATTTAAGCTGAACCTCCTTATGCAGGATGAAAGAAGGCATGCAATGTTTAAAGAATTGGTTAAATAATGAGATTTCTAACAGGGATTGACTGGTTACGCCTGCGTAAAGCTGCCGGCGACGAAGCTGAGTACTTTGTTCCGGCAGTGGAAACCTCATCGCCAAAAGTGTTATGCAACATTAAGGGTATTATCCTCGATTTTGACGGCACAATTTTTGATAATACCCGCATTGCCGTCAATTTGATTGCTTCATATTTTCCAGACATGATTCGCATACGCAACGAACGTTTTGTGCGGAAACACTTTACCGGCTGCGATTACTCCACCCCGGAAGAATATTACAATACATTTTTTTCTGCATTGGGAAAGTTATGTTTCTGTTCGCCGCAGCGGATACGGAACTGGTACTTTAACCGTTATATGCCGCGCATGGTTCGCGTGCTGAGAAAACATTATAAACCAAGAGAAGGCTTTACTGAATTATTCAGGCTTATGGGCGCTTCTGCAGAAATTACGACCGGAAATTTAAAACGCGCTAACTTTCCTCAAGTGGCAGTATATTCCGATTACCCCATGATAAAAGAGCGCCTGGAAGCATTGGGTTTGCATCCATCAAAGCGGATTAAACTTTACGGGCCCGATTCTTTCGGGGCGCAAAAACCGGCGGTGCGCCCATTCCGGCGCATAGCGGAAGACTTTGGTTTACAGCCGGAAGAAATTCTGGTAATCGGGGATCGCGACGACACCGACGGCCTTGGCGCATTTCGCGCGGGGATGCGTTTTTTCTGCCTTAAAACCGGGCAAAAGCGTTACTTCCGCTTAGACCCGTACCGCCGCCACGAGAAAGAAGAGCCGCACGGCCCTTTTTTGGCAATGTATGCCGGCACCTGGGACGACTTATATAAATTACTTATAGGAAAATTTTCCTGATTTGCGGATTACGTTACAATACGGTCTTTCCAGGTAAAGCCCCTGCCCGATACTGTCCTGTAAAACGACCAAAGCACCATAAAAAGCAGGTTAACATGCAGAATTGGCCAGGCTAAAGTATTAAGGCAGTTTATTCTGCGGCCTATAAAAAGAATCAACCATGTAAGAGAATACAGAATATGCACTATAACCAATTGCAATAAAAACGGGTTATGCGCAAATTCCAGGGAAGAAGCGACGAGCGAACAAATTAAAATCGGCAAAGGCAGGCAAAAAAAACAAAAAATGGCAAAAGCATTCAGAATAAGCAGCGCCGGTATTTTGCTGAAAAAATCATAAATATTTTTTCCTATGCCTTTAATTGCAGACTCGTACCCTGTATACATCCTGCAAAATACCTGGTTCGTTATATCCAGGAATTCAGTATTATAACCGCTTTTTTTGATGTGGCGCGCCATAAAAACATCTTCGCTTGTTTTGTTTTTTACGGCTGCAAATCCGCCGGTTTTAACAAGCACGTCTTTTTTTACCGCTATATACTGGCCCACAGCAAGAGAAAAATAACCCAGTTTTACAAATTTGCCCAGAAACATGGGGATAAGAAAACCTGTAAGAAAGAAGATTACCGGTACGGTAAACCGTTCGCCGAAAGTCTTAAGAACCTGCCCAACATAGCCGGAAATAAAATCTGCTTTTAAGGCTTCCATGTTGGTAATTGCCCATGAAATACTGGTAGGGCTGTGGATGGTATCCGCGTCGGTAAAAATTAAAATTTCCCCGTTCGCCAGGGAAACAAGCTGGTCCAGGGCAAAAGGTTTGCCGTACCAGTCCGAAGGCAAAGGTTTACCCTTATACGCCTTTACCCGCTTATCCTGTTCCGCAATTTTTTCGATTATCTCGTAAGTCATGTCTTCTGAATTATCATCGATAATAAGGATTTCATAATTAGCATAATCCTGAGCCTGCAAAGATGCTATACAATTTTCAATTTGCTTTTCTTCATTACGGACGGGAACAAGCACCGAAACCAGCGGGCCGCTTTTTATCGAAGGCGGCGAAGTGCGTTTTCTCATATCAAAGACATTTGTCGCAGCCAATAAAAAAAAATAACCTGCAACTACAATCATTACATAAAAGAAAATCTGCGCCAATAAATAAAAATTCATAATTAGTGTCTCTAATCACCTTCGGCAGGATAAATATTATTGGTAATGCCTGCCAGGCGCACAATCGCTTCGTGACATTCTTTTCTCATTTTTACGACAGCTTCCTTGCGCGGCAAATTTGTATCCGGCAGCAAAGGCTCGCCGATGCGCAATGTAATCATGGGAAGTTTTTGATTGCCGGTTAAAACACGGAACCTGTTAACCAATGTAAACGGGAACCTGGGTTTACGGTAGGAAAAAGCAATGGGGATAACAGGCATATTATAACGGTACGCCATTGTAAAAGCGCCTTTTTTAAAGGGCCTGATAGGCTGAAAAAAATAAAACATGGCGCTTTCCGGAAAAACATGCACCCACTTTTTATTTGCATGAATCTCGTCAAAAGCCTTGTTAAAATGTTTTATTGTATGAATATCTTCGGGAATTGGTATGCCGCCGGCAAAACGGATAAAGTTTTCATCGGCAGTATTAAGGTTTTCCTTCCATGCCGGAAAATACATTAAACGGTAACGGGCTGCCCTTAGCACAAAGAGAAAATCCCAGCGGTGTATATGGTTAGAAACCGTCATTGCCCCGTTTTTTAAAAGCCGGCGGTGTTTGCGTAAAATATTCCTGCCTTCTATTTTTAGCCCAAAACGAAGGATGGTCAAAGGAAACACCAGCACAAAAATTCCCAGGTGCATCAGGCCGCGCATAAAAGTAAACTTGAACGACTTGTCCAGGAAAGGATAGTTGCTGTCTACAATCACTGTATGGTTTGCATCCAAAATATCTGTATGCGCATCCAGCTTTTCGGGATAAACAACATCAATTTCAGGCACATAGGGTTCTGTCATAAAACCTCACATTTTTTTAACCGGCATCTTCGATTAGGTTTTTCATTATATAATCACGGCGTTCCGGCGTATTTTTGCCCATATAGAAATTTAGTACCTGCGGGACAATCTTTAAAGTGTTTACAGATACCGGCACAAGGCGCATATCTTCGCCGATAAACTGACCGAACTCTTTGGGGCTGATTTCTCCCAGGCCTTTAAAGCGCGTTATTTCGCTGTTTGCGCCCAATGCCGCAGAAACTTCGTCCCTTTCTTTTTCCGTGTAACAGTAGCGGGTTTCCTTCTTTGTACGGACACGGAACAGCGGCGTTTCCAGAATGTAAACACGGCCGGCAGTAACAAGTTCTTCAAAATAAGAGAGAAAGAAAGTCATCAATAAATTGCGTATGTGGAAACCGTCAAAGTCTGCATCTGTGGCGATAACTATTTTTGCATAACGCAAGCCTTCAATATCGTTATCAATGCCCAAAGCCATCATCATATTAAAAAGTTCTTCGTTCTTGTAAATTGCCGCCCTCTTTTTGCCGTACATATTTTCCACTTTGCCGCGCAAGGCAAAGATCGCCTGGGTCATAACGTCGCGGCTGGAAACGATGGAACCTGCGGCAGAATCGCCTTCGGTAATGAAGATTGTCGAAGCGTCTCCGTCTTCGCCGTCTTCCAGATGGTACTTGCAGTCTTTAAGTTTGGGTATCTTAAGAGCGATTTTTTTTGCAGCTTCACGCGCTTCTTTTTTAACAGCATTCAGTTCTGTGCGCAGGCTTTCGTTTGCCAGTATTTTTTGTTCAAGCTTTTTACACGCTTCGGGGTTCTTGTGCAGCCAGTCTTCCACGGCATTGCGCGTTTCCTGAACAATCCAGGCCCGTATGTCCGAGTTGCCAAGTTTGTTTTTTGTCTGGCTTTCAAAAACCGGATTTTTCAGTTTTACCGCAACCGCAGCAATTGTTCCTTCGCGGACATCTTCGCTGCGGTAATCTTTTTTAAAGAAAGTCTGAATCCCTTTTAAAAAACCTTCCTTAAATGCGGATAGGTGAGTTCCGCCGTCAGAGGTGAACTGGCCGTTTACAAACGAAAAATATTCTTCACCGTAATTGTTGGTGTGGGTAAAAGCAAGTTCAAGCTGCCCGTTAACAGAATGTTCGCCGCGGTAATAACCCAGCGGATAAAGGCAATCGTCCCCTGTTTCTTCATGCAGAAGATCGAAAAGCCCTCGCTTCGACACAAATTGTTTTCCGTTAAAAGACAGGGCAAGCCCTGCATTAAGATATGAATAATTCTGAACACGCTTTTCTATAAATTCAAAATTGAATTTGTAATCTTTAAAAATTTCAGGATCGGGCGTAAATTCAACAAAGGTTCCGTCTTTCATGTTTTCCTTAAGTTTGCCTTTGCGCTGGTTTACCAAATTTCCCCTTTCAAAAACCGCTTCGGCAAACTCCCCGCCCCTTACTGCAACTACCCTAAAATGCGCAGACAAGGCATTTACAGCCTTTGTTCCAACTCCGTTAAGGCCAACGGAAAACTGAAATACATCGTCATTGTATTTTGCGCCGGTATTTATTACCGAGACGCACTCAACCAGTTTCCCCAGCGGAATGCCCCGCCCGTAATCGCGCACTTTTACAGACGCAGCGCCTGCTTTTACATTATCCTTGACAGCAACCTCTATAAGTTTTCCGTTGCCCATGATAAATTCATCTACGCCGTTATCGATTATTTCCTTAAGCAAAACATAAATTCCGTCATCAGGATTGGAACCATCGCCAAGCCGCCCTATATACATTCCCGTACGCAGCCTTATGTGCTCCAGAGAAGACAATGTCTTTATTTTTGATTCATCGTATACAGGGGCGCCGCCGGTTTTAGCCGCAGCCTTAGGCGCTGCTTTTTGCGCCGCTTTCAGCGCAACGCCTGCGGCAGCCCTGGGCGGCTGTTTTTCAACGGGTTCAGTTTTAACAGCTTTACTTTTAACAGCTTTACCTGCAGGCTTTTTTTCACTGCTTTTTTTTGCAGCCGGAGCTTTTGTTTTTACGCCTGTCTTTTTTACCGTCTTTTTTGGTGTTGTCTTTACTGCCAATTTGGAAATCTCTCCTTAAAGTAATTTCTGCAATTCTCTAATGTATGCTTCCGAATCTTTTATGTTTTCTCCAAGATCGGCAATTGATTTTTCCAAATCAGAAATACGGCTTCTTTTTTCTTCGATCTGTTTGCGGTATTTTTCGATTTTACTGTTTTCCTCATCAATCGAAAGAGATGCCTGCAATTTATTGATTTCCTTTTCACTGTCAAGAACAGCCTGATGCAATCTTACAGCCCTTCCGATATTTTCTCCGTCCTCGGCGGTAACCAGCGCATCTATGAAATATTTGCGCTGAGGGGGTATTTCCGCATCCATAATTCCGGCGGATTGCGCGCCAAAATTCCGGTAAAGCCCGCGAAGTTCATCTTTAACCGATGAAATACGATTCTTTAAAGCCTGAATCTGTTTTTGAGGGCTGCCGTCTACGCCGAAGCCAGCCGAAAGAATGCGCTTTTCATCCCGCAGCCTTAAAAGCTCTTCTGTTAAAGAACCCGAAAGTTTGCGAATCCGCTCTATCTCCCCGCAAAGCCCCGATACTTCGGCATCTTCGCTGATAACGGGCGAATCCTGGTCGCGGCGGTTGTAGCGTTCGCCGACATTACGGTAAAGCTGTTCCTGGCTTTCCTGCGCTTTGGAAAGGAATGTCTTTAAAACAAGCCCATGAGCGCTTTTGCCAATCCAGGAAAAAACATTGCCGCCGTCTTTGTTATCTAACTCTGTAATACGGCTTTCGAGAGACACTACCCTGCCTGTCAAAGTTTCCGCCTGCTCCTTGAACAAAGCGGTAAATTCGCCATACGCTTCATTTGCCAAGAGAGCCTTGCCCAACTTGCCAAGAAAATCCGTCAGTTCTTTTGCCCGCTCTTTTTCCTCTTGTTCCTTGCTCTTGATTGTCTCTTCAAGCTCCCTGAACCGGCGTTCCTGCTCTTCTACCATTAAAATGGCAGCAGTAGAATCGGCAATATCTTTTTGAAGAGAATTGTATCTTAATACATCCTCAAACTCGGCAGCATCTTCAATGCGGCTGTAAAGGATCTCACCAAAGCCTTCCAGCAAGGTATCTAGGGAAGAACGGCTTTCCCGCTTGATTTTTTCAAGCTCGTCAATTCGTTTTTTTCTGTCATCCATAAGTATAATAATAATGCTTTTTTTATGTTTTGAAAATGCCTTTTTACAAAGTATCGTTTAATATTGCCATAGGCCTTAAACAAGCCCAGTTACCGGCAAACGGCAGCTTGAATAAAAACCTGTTTCCCTGTAATATGCGGGACATAGGAGAAAACCATGAATATTAACGAACTAAAACACTCTGAACTTAAAAAATGGGTTGAGGAGTGGGCGGCTATTATGATGCCGGATTCCATTGAAATTTGCGACGGAAGCCAGTCCGAATACGACAGGATGATAAAAATACTGGTAGATGGAGGGCTTGCTACGCCTTTAAAAGCCAGGCCAAACAGCTATCTTTTCCGTTCTGACCCGTCGGATGTTGCCCGCGCAGAAAGCCGTACCTTTATTGCAAGTAAAAGCAAGGACGCTGCCGGCCCCACAAACAACTGGAGAGACCCGGTTGAACTAAAAGAGACAATGAAATCTCTATATAAAGGTTGTATGAAGGGCCGTACAATGTACGTAATCCCCTTTTCAATGGGGCCAGTCGGCTCAAATATCGCCAAAATCGGCATTGAAATTACCGATAGCCCTTATGTTGTGGTAAATATGCACATTATGACCCGTGTAGGCGCCAAAGTTTTGGATGTTTTGGGCAGCGATGGGTTTTTTGTGCCTTGTTTACACTCAATCGCCAAGCCTCTTGCCGAAGGGGAAAGCGACAACGGCAAATGGCCCTGTGAACCTGATGTCGAAAAGAAATATATCAGCCACTTCCCGGATACCTACGAAATCTGGTCTTACGGCTCAGGCTACGGCGGAAACGCCCTGCTTGGCAAAAAGTGCCTTGCCTTGCGCATTGCATCTGTGCTTGCCCGCGACGAAGGCTGGCTTGCGGAGCACATGCTTATATTGAAAATTACGAACCCCCAGGGCGAAGTAAAGTACATGGCTGGCGCTCTTCCGTCGGCTTGCGGAAAGACAAACCTTGCCATGCTTGTCCCCACAATTCCAGGCTGGAAAGTCGAAACCATTGGCGATGATATTGCCTGGATGAAATTCGGCGCAGACGGTCGTTTGTACGCAATTAACCCCGAAGCAGGGTTCTTCGGCGTTGCCCCCGGAACCAGCGATGAATCCAATTATAATGCCATGCAGTCAATCAAGGAAAATTCAATTTTCACAAACTGCGGCCTGACAGAAGACGGAGATGTCTGGTGGGAGATGATTGGCCACGGCGCGCCTGGCAAAACAATCATTGACTGGAAGGGCAACGAAAAGCCTGCCCCGCAGACTGACAAAAGCCCCAAGGGTGAAGAAATTGCCCATGCCAATGCGCGTTTTACCGCGCCTGCCAAACAATGCCCGGTTGTCGCCCCTGAGTGGGAAGACCCAAAAGGCGTGCCAATCAGCGCATTCCTGTTCGGCGGCCGGCGGGCTTCCACGATTCCTTTGGTTAACCAGAGCAAGAGCTGGATACACGGTGTCTTTATGGGTTCAATTACCGGCTCCGAAATTACAGCTGCGGCGCTCGACCTTAAGGAAGGGAGCGTACGGCGCGACCCATTTGCCATGCTGCCTTTCTGCGGCTACCACATGGGCGACTATTTTAACCATTGGATCAAACTTGGCCAGAAAGCCGAAGCCGAAGGCAACGGCGATAAACTGCCGAAGATTTTCTTTATAAACTGGTTCCGCAAAAACAAAGACGGCAAATTCATGTGGCCCGGTTACGGTGAAAATTCCCGCGTGCTTTCCTGGGTTTTCGACCGCTGCAACAACAAAGACAATTGCGTAGAAACTGCCATCGGCAATCTGCCCAAGGCCGGCGCTGTTGAGCCGCCTGCCGGCATAAGCGCCGAAACGATGGCAGAGCTTTGCCTTGTAGACACCGAAGGCTGGAAGAAGGAAATCTCCGATGTGCGGGAGAACCACTATTCCAAGTTCGGCGACAGGCTGCCAAAAGTTCTTTACGATGAACTTGATGCCATCGAAAAGAGATTGAACGCCTAAGAAAAGAAATTTTAGACAAAGAGCGTGAAGAGTTGTTCGGAAACGTTAGTTTCTGAACAACTCTTTTTTTTAGTTGGGGGGAGGGATTGACAAGAATGATTGATTTAACATTGTATGGGTTGTATGATATATAAATTAAGGAGATAAACTTGATAAATTCAATTTCCATCAATGGTTTTAAAAATCTGGAAAAATTGGAAAATTTACCTTTAAATAAAATAACCCTGATTGGCGGAAGAAATAATACTGGAAAAACAACCTTTTTAGAAGCAATTTTTCTATTTTTGGACTTTATTAACCCAGAGGTCTTTGGAAAACTTTTTACTTGGCGAGGACTAGGTGGAACATGGAATCCAAAAGAAGTATGGATAAAATTTTTTAACTATTTAAATTTTGAAAAAGAAATCAAATTATCTATTAATACAGATAAAATAAATAACGGACAAGTAAATATTAAATTTATTAAAGATTATGAGACAACTATGCCTATTTCTGTAACCGAAAATGGGATAACTACATTTAAGAAAAACTTCTCTGCTCTTGAAATTGTCTATTTAGCAAACAATTCAGTTGATTATAAAGCTCACATTCTTTGTCATAGCTCGACTTTTTATTACCTCAAAGAAATAGATAAAATGCAAGAATTTTTATCTGTTTTTTATATGGGTGAAGAAGTGAGATTACATGAAAATAATAACGAATATTTGGGGATATTAGATAAAGCTGATGAACAAGATAAAATATTACCGCTTCTCAGGCTTCTTGAACCAAATCTTCTACAACTCCAGCTTATTAGCGAAAGCGGAATAAATATAATGTATGCTGATTTAGGAAATAAAAAAAAGATACCTGTTAATATGCTTGGCGATGGTTTCTGCCGTTGCCTTACAATGGCGTTAATTTTATCATCTAATACAACAAAAGTATTTCTTATTGATGAAGTCGGAGCAGGCATCCATTACTCTGTTCAAAATAATCTTTGGGATTTTTTAGTCAAAGCTTCAAATATGTTTGATAGTCAAATAATAGCCACTACACATAGTTTGGATACAATAAAAGCTTTTAATAATACCATAAAAAACAATAATCCTTCAGATTTTTCTTATATAAGGCTTGGAAAAAAAGATGATGTCATTAAGCCTCATATTTTTGATGCTGAAACCCTGGACTATTCTCTTTCCTCAGAACTGGAGATTAGATAATGGCAATAAATAAGAAGAAAGTTATTCTTGTTGAAGGTGAAGATGAGTTGTATTTTTTTATACGTTTATTAAATTATAAAAGTATAAATGATATTTTTATTGAATCATTCAAAGGAAAAGACAATCTAACTAATCATATCAAAACATTAATTAACAGAGATGGATTTGATGATGTCACCTCTATAGTTATTTTTAGAGATTCAGAAGATTCTGCAAAAACTTCAATTGACAGTATAAATTACAGTCTAAGAATAACTGGTTTAATAACAACAGATATAAAACCATTTACTATGAATGTGCAAAACAACCGAAAAACAGGCTTCGGGTTATTTCCTGGAGTTGACGAAGATGGGAATTTGTATGATACAGGGACACTTGAACACCTCTGTTTAAGGCTATTTAAAGAAAATGCAAACAATATATTAATAAAAAATTATCTTGATGATTTTCAATCAAAAAATGGTAAATTTAAATGCATTCACAAAAATGAATTACATACCCTCTTTTCATTTACTGATAAATATGTAGGCTCAAAGATTGGTGAAGCTGCAAATAAAGGCGGCTTTAATTTTGATTCACCTTTTTTATTACCGTTTATAGAAATGATAAATAAAATGGAATAAAGCTGTACAAGGCGCGCCATCCCCAAAACAGAAAAGTTGATAAATTCACAAAAAAAACTCAAAAAATTGGCGAAAATCTGTAAAAAAAAACCGATAAATAAATAAGGCTCTTCCAAAACTTCAGTTTTTGGGGAGAGCTTCATTGAATTTAACAGTAATTTTTCCCGGGGTGAGATTTAATCAATGTCAAACGGTATACGTTTTCCTATAGGTGTAAAGTTATCGATAATTATTTCCCTAATTCTTGCCGTTTCGCTTTCATTAATTACAATACTGGTTGCCCGTTTGGTTAGTGACGATGTCCGACTTACTGCGGAAAACAACAATTGGACAATGAACAGGTGGTCTGCTGCTACTGCGGAGAATGTTCTGGCTGGGTACCGTGAGAAATCCCTGTTTTTAATAAGAAGCCTGGATGCTGTATCCCGCGAAAAGAATTACTCAAGCAATGATGATGAAACGGAAACACGCGATTCAGCAATGACTACCCTGACTTCCCGTTTTTTCCGCTTAAATACGGATATTTCCTGCGTGGCGTTCATTGGGGAAGAGGGGCGCACAAGCGGCATAGTAACGAGTGAACGTTTTACGCCGTGGACAGCTACAGGCGGCGGCGCGTCCCAATTACGCGAAAATTTATCGCGCTGGCTGGATAACCAAATAGACAATCTTGGCCTTGCAAGCGCGGGTAAAACATTGCTTTTTAACGCAGGCAAGGAGCTTAATTTTCCGTGCATGGCGATGCTTTTTCCTTTGCCAAGGGAAGAAGGTTTTGGGTTTTCCGGCGCAGGCGCCGTTTTCTTTTTGCCAACTTCAATTGAAGAGAGCATAAACAGCGCCGCCGCAGGGACGGACAATATTACTTTATTGGTCAGCAGCGCTTCCGATATTCTTATCCAGCCGGAAGGTTTTAAAAAATCCGATGAGAACGACAGCGCAGCAAAAGACAATGCCGATATTATACGCCAGGTTCTGGGAAGCGACACAAATGCCATGCAGACAGTTTTAACCGCTCAATCGGGAGAACGGTATTATGTTGCATACGAACGCCTGCGCAACATTGATGCGGCGGTTATCACTCAAATTAAACAAAAAGCCATGATTACCAGAGTGCATATTTCCATTGCCAGCATTATTACAATAAGTGCAGTTATATTGCTTTTGTCGGTATTTTTTATGGCGATGTATTCCCGCACGATTACCCTTCCGCTGAATGAGCTTATCGGAGGCGTTAAAGAAATTGAAAACGGAAATTATGAACCTAACCTTAAAGTAAAAACAAGCGATGAAATTGGCGCGCTAACAGAAAGTTTTATTGCCATGGGGCGCGGCCTTGCCAATTTTGAACGTTTCACAAACAAGCAGGTGGTTGCCCTTGCCCGTAAAGAAAGTTTAGGCAGAACAGGAGAAAAACGGGTAGTAACTGTCTGTTTTACGATGATTCAAAATTATAAAACTTTAACTTTTAGCATGAACCCCCAGCGCCTGATTAATTTTGTAAACACTCTGCTTTCCGCTCTTGTGCCATGCATTACCAAAACCGGAGGCCTGGTTGATAAATTCCTGACACAGGACGGTCTTGTAATTATGTGCCTGTGGGGCGCGGCAAAAACTTCCGGCAATCCGGTATCCGATGCATATAACTGCATACGTTCAACACTTATGATGCGCAATGCCCTAAAGCTGATGAACATGAAGCGGCTTTCAGAAGGAGAGCCTGGCGCTCAGATAAAGATGGGCTGCGGTATTAATACGGGAGAAGTTGTCGCAGGGCAGATGGGGTCAGAAGAACGTATGGAATATACTGTCATCGGCGACACGGTCAACCTGGCTGCAAGAATCGAAGAACCCAACGAGGCTTTTGACACCGATATTCTTATAACGGAAAATACGCATAAATATATTGGAAAATTAATAACAACCGAAGAAATGGGGTGCCTTGAGGTAAAAGGAAAGAGCAAACCATTGCGGGTATTTTCGGTTGTTAACATAAAAAATTATTACGGGCCTTCTACCATGCAAGAAGTGAGGCAGTTATGGCAGATGTAAAAAAAAGACCCGCTAAACAAAACGCCGAAAAGCGCAATAAAAAGCGCCCTCACTTTCCAATTGCAGTAAAACTTTCGCTGGTTGTTTCCGCAATACTGGTTTGTTCTCTGGGAATAATCAATTTTTCCGTTTGGTTTTTATTCCGGTCCAATACAGGAAAGACAGCCGCGGCAGACAACGACAGCATCAATATCCGCGTTGCCGCTGCCGTAGAATCAACATTAAAACAAATACAGTCGGAAACAATATTGCTTCTGAGCCACACGGAAGGAATCAACGCACAGGAAAAGCTGTCTGCCTATTTTTTTGAACATAACCCCTCAGTTGCCGCGATAGTTTCAGTCAGTCCCGACAACAAGGCAGAAACATTGATTAACGATAATTTTACACGCAAAAACGAAATTAGCAGATCTCTTATAACCGAATACCTGAACATGAGGGGGAGCCGTCTGCTGCATACAGACAGCGACACTCTGCTAGTAAATGCCTCGGCGGATTTTTACGATCTTCCCATTCTGGCAGCGCGTTTTCCATACAATCCAGGGAACAGCCTTAACCTTGCATCCTACACAGCGATTGTAATTTTTTCATCCGGCGAATTGACCGATTACTTTGGCTATGGAGCGAATCAATCGTTTCTGGTAAGCGATTTGGGGGAAACGCTTATAAAGGGCGGAGACATAGCCGCAGACATTAACTTTTTATACACAAGCAAAGGAAACAACGGAGAATATTTTTACGCTGCCCGTCATATAGAATTCGGCACATCTGTACTTACAATTATTCCGGCATCCGTGGTTTTTGAAGGAATAAACACTACCACCCGCAGGAATGGTTATTTTGCCGTGTCCGTCTGGTTTATATCACTCCTCTTTATCAACTTTTTTTCATCAAGCCTTACGCGGCATTTGGGAATTTTAAAACATGCGGCAGAATCTATTGAAAACGGATTATACAGGCGCAACATACCGGGAAAAGCCCATGATGAAACAGGTTTTCTGGCAGAAAGAATGAACAGCATGAGAACTGCTTTGATAAATTTTGAACGGTTCACAAATAAGCAGATTGCGCGGTTAACCAGGAAAGGGCTTTTAACTCCCGGCGGCACAATGAAAACAGCAGCCTTTCTCTTCTCCGACATTCGTTCTTTTACAGCAATCTCCGAGACAATGGATCCGGCGGAATTGGTAAGTTTCCTGAATGATTATATGGAAAGCATGGTTGCCTGCATTATGAAAACAGGCGGCATAATAGATAAATTTATCGGGGATGCAATATTGGCGCATTGGGGAGCTGTAACTGATGAAGAACAAGCAGAGAATAACGAAAAAAACAATGATGCAGATAACGAAGCCAGGCACATAAAAGACGCTTTGCGTACCGCTCTTTTAATGCGCGCATCGCTTATGTGTTTTAACGTAGGAGTTATCGGCAAAAAACGCCCGTATATAAAAACCGGCTGCGGGCTTAACAGCGGAAAGGCTGCTGCCGGGCTGATTGGCACGGATGAACGCCTTGTATACACTGT
>Ga0123356_10004717_pt1 | contig 14046 bp, 16 predicted proteins | sample TergutEmb28metaG_2_FD_92546 | JGI IMG/M metagenome (GOLD analysis project Ga0123356, IMG submission 92546) | Embiratermes neotenicus P3 segment gut microbial communities from Petit-Saut dam, French Guiana - Emb289 P3 | ecosystem: Host-associated > Arthropoda: Insects > Digestive system > Gut ...
AAATTTGCATTATTATTCGCAGGTTCATGGATTGGAATATTGGGCGCACGTGTAATTGACCGGCTTGGGAAAGGAATTCGCACAGCTCCGCGTGATGTCCTTGTCGCTGAAAGTACTGATAAAGAAAACATGGGCAAGGCATTTGGTATACATAAAGCGCTTGATATGTTCGGCGCTGCTCTGGGAATATTAATCATTTTTTTAATTATGAGCGGCAGTAACGGCGATTATGATTTCAAACGCCTTTTTGCATTTTCGATGATCCCTGCAGCTCTCGGGCTTTTAATGTTTGTTTTTGTCAAAGAAAAAAAACGCTTGATTGTTAATTCACCTGACAACACCGGAGTAATCGAGCAAACAAACAATAAAACACAAACACACATTCCATTCTGGAAAAATATAGATAAAATCGATGGCCAATTAAAACTGTATTTGGCGGTTGTCTTTATCTTTACATTGGGCAATTCTTCAAAAGCTTTTATGATTTTAAAAGCAAGTCATGCCGGTTTTGATGCAGCAAATGTAATTTTACTTTTTTTGATTTACCATGCTGTTGCTGCCCTGTTATCAGCGCCTATGGGAAAATTATCAGATAAAATCGGCAGAAAAAATCTGCTTGTACCAGGTTATCTTATTTTTGCTCTTTGCTACTTTGGATTTGCTTTCGCCGGAAATAAAACTGAAATGATAATTGTTTTTGCTCTCTATGGTATTTATACAGCAATGATAACAGGCGTAGAACGCGCCTTTGTTGCCGAAATTGCACCCGGAGAATTAAAGGGAACAATGCTGGGTCTTCACTCTACAATCGCAGGAATTGCGCTATTACCTGCCAGTATAATCGCCGGTATCTTATGGACAAGTTTCGGAGCCGCTGTGCCGTTTATCTTCGGTGCAAGCCTGTCTCTGATTGCAGCGGTATTATTGATTGTTTTTATGCAGGGAAGAAAAGGATAAACCGTTGATCACATTGGAAATATCGAGAAGCAGAGACGCATATTCCTGTCGGCTGGAATGGCAGAATTAGAAATAAGACTTTATAGCTTGTCCATCACTTACCTCATGATTAATTATTGATTACATTATATTTAATCTATTGACAAATTAAAAAGTGATGGATTGCCTAACAAAACTGCCTTTAACGCAGCCATAGACGCCGTCAGGAGATATGCGTCTCTGCCTAATAATATTTTTTCTTTATAAACGAATTAAACACAGATATAAAACACTAGGAAATTTGGTAACAGTTAGCGGTGTAAAAACAGACCCCGCAAACCTTCGGTTTGACGCTAGATGTAGCGCCGTCGAACCATTGGTTCGCGGTGTCATATTACACTATCAAAAAGTAGTATCTGTTACACGTGTGTACGCTATTCTCGGAGATCAAGTAAACCTATTTCAAATCGAACTCTATTATCAGAAAGTGTTTCGATTTTTAATTCATAGATCATAAAACCAAGATAATTATATTCAGGTATAGTAAAGTTAGATTCTAATACCTTCCAATCTGCTCCACGATATTCACGACGTACAACAAGTGAATGTGTACCTTCTGGAATATAACATGATCTTTTATTTATACCTACTGGATTTGTTATACCAACATTCATATATAAAGCGTTATTTCCATTAATAGACATTATAGTCAAATTATCAGGCATAATAATCCGCACAGGAGCTGCAATTGGATGCCCATTATATTCACATTCCCATCCATCTTCTTTAATAGTATAAGTACCAGGTTTTCGATTGTTTGCCACATACCATGGTGTTAAATCAATATTACCAAGATAGCCATCAACACTGCCTGAAACAAGTCCGTTGAAAGTAATACTAGATAATGGGTTTCCAGCAAAGGCATAAGACCAAATTTGCACAACGCCTTCTGGTATAGTTACTTTTGTTAAATTTTTATTTTCAAAAGCACCTAATATTCCAAAAGCACGTGTCCCACCACTACGATTATATCCGATTTCAGTAACTTTTTTCCCATCTATACTATCTGGTATAACTAGTTCAGTAATATTTCCAAAATAATCTGTAATAGTGATTCCACCACTTTTATTACTTTCATATTGATATAGACCGTCTTTACTTTTAACAGGACCAGTTGAAGCACATGACAGTATAAATAAAAATAATAATGACAAAATCCATACCGTAACAAAGTTTTTAATAATTTTCATATTCATCCTCCTAAAATTTTGAATATATGCGTTAATTACTCGCCAGCTTTTTTTAACATCCCATACGGAAAGTTTTTAATTTCTTCTATATTAAAAAGGCAATCAGCTGCACTTTTGCTGGTTGCATTCATTCTATAAAATTTTACCATGCTTTAGTTTCGACCCAATTTCTACTAACGCCAAAAACAAACCTGTTATCAGTTGATATATCAACATCCATCATTCTATGTACGCTATAATTTTTACCTTCATCTCTAATTACCATTATGTCATATCGATTTACCAAGCTAAGAGAATGAGGTAATTGTAAAGTAATAGATTGGTTCTTTTTAATGACTTGATCGTGTCTTAATCTATTTACCCCCCAATTGCTGTCTGCTGTTGGGCTAATAAATAAATAGGTAATTGGATAGGATGGGTTATTATTGACTACAGTTATTGTTGGTCCTTCAAAAATAGCTGGCTCTGTAGATTGAATAGTTAGTTCATCAAAGGTTTCATTTGTTTTAATAACATTGAAATTATGACCTAGTGTTATATTCGATACCCGAATACCTCCGTTATTATCAGATCGAAGCACATAGTAAGAACCAGGAACACAATTTACTGTCGTTGTGTAAATTGTATCATCTCCTGCCATTATAAACCGTAACATATGACTGCCTGGCGGTACACCAATGGTTACAGTATAATTCAATCCCCAACCCCACCTCACTTGTTCTCCATTAAAACCAACAATATAAATATTATCTCTGGTTTGAAGAAAAGCTTGTGACGAAACAGGAATTGATGAATCATACGGTTCAAGAAATTTCATTGAAGTCCAGTAATCACTGGTACTTATGGATCGTTCCCAATCATACTCCCTTGTTGAAAATTCTACTGTGAATTGACCAACACTATATCCGTGTAAATGTCTACCTCTCAGCGATCTATCAGTTTCACTAATTGATGCCTCAATTCGGTAAACTTTTCCTGGTAGCATATCAATTTCCATACTTACATTTGGAATATTTATATTTACTGTTTCAGTATCTACTATACCAGTACTAACAATAGTACTACCATGATACGCAAATCTCACTGTTTGTCTTCCTGGTTCTAAAAACAAGTAACCAGGTTCTACTAAGATACCATTAATACGAACATTCCTGTACTCATTTCTATTCGAGTAATGAAGCACAAAAACACTCACTTGGGCTTCTGACAATGATGGTGCTCTAGAACCTAACCAATTTGATATTTTTTGATTAGCAGGATGCATTCTTGTGTCATTTAATTTCATTTCTAATTGAGACAAACCAAGATGCTTAGGTGCTGGTACAAAGACTTTTGTTATTTTAGGCGTAGAAGAACAACCTAAAACAAATGCAATTACAATAATAGCCACAAAAATAAAAAAACTGTATTTCCCGTTTTTTTTCATAATTCTCCTCCTTAAGGTGGCAATTTTCTGTGTGTTTATACAAAAAATTGTACTATAACTGATAGTAGTATAATTATCCACTATTGTCAAATGGTAATCTATAACTAATACCGTATTCTGGTAAAGGGGATAGTTTGTATACTGAAAAAGCACAGGTAAAAGAACTTTTAGCTTTAAACATTAAGATATTAAGAAAGAAAATGGGACTTTCTCAAGAAAAACTTGCTGAAACAGCTGATCTTTCCACTCAATCTATTAGTGATATTGAAGGTTTACGAACATGGGTAAGCGATAAAGCCCTGGAAAGACTCGCAAAAGCATTAAATGTCGAAATTTTTCAACTTTTTATTCCAGAAAATGATGGAAAAGAGAATAATTCAGAATTGTTTTTATATAATCGCCTAATGAACTTACGAACTGCAATGAAAGAAGATATAGATAAAAGGCTGGATCAGTTCTATTTATCAAAAAATCATTTTGTTCCAAATGATAACTAATATTTTTAATTAATGTATAAGTGAGGCAGACTGCCAGCGTGTGGGGTGGCAAAACTATCTTAACCACGTATATCAAAAGTGTATGCCAATGATTTTTAAGCCATTGCGCATAAGCCCTGAGGGATGCATCGGTGTGGATCGCCAATACCGCCACGCCAAAGCGTGCGTCAACAAAGGCCACAGCCGCTAGCCTCCCGAAGGGGTTTGCGCAGATGGCTTGAAGTGTTTTATAGACATATACTTTTGGAAGTTACTTCTTCCCGGAATAAAGCGTAAACTCCATTTTTCCCTTGTTCTGCGCAAGCATGGAAAGCCAAATGTTTTTCTTCTTTGTGATCTCCTTGCTTTTTTAAGTTAATTGTTTTTTCTTTTTCTTTTTTACTGGAACAACTGACAACTTAAACCCTAAAGCATGAACGGCGCTATTAACGGTTTTAAATAACGGAGCGCCATTTCTAGACAGTGAACGATAGAGACTATTATTATTAACTTGTGCTTTTTTGGCGATTTTACACATAACCTGTCTTGCCTTTGCAACATTACCCAAAGCTTCTGCAATTTCTTCCGCTGTACCGTCTTTAAATACAGATTCAAGATAATATTGAACATCTTCCTCGTCTTTCAAAAACCTTGAAGTATCCCAGTCGTTTAATTTGATTTTTCCCATAATTATAATTCCTTTGCCAAAATCTTGGCATTTTCAATATCTTGTTTCTGTGTCGATTTATCACCACCGCATAATATAATAATCAAACGTTCATCTTTATTGAAAAAATATAATCTATATCCAGGACCGAAATATATCTTTTTCTCAAAGACATTTCCGTCAATCTTTTTTATTTTCCCAAAATTACCCAATTTCATACGATCAATATGCTTTAAAATAATACCACGACCTTGCTTGTCTTTTAAGTTTTCCAGCCATTCAACAAACAATTGGGTGGTTTTAACATTCATATATACATTTTCGCCTATAAGCGAATAATTGTCAAGATATTAAATTCTGAGGGAATTAACTGCGAACTACTTCTTCCCGGAATACAGCGTAAACTCCATTTTACCCTTGTTCTGCGCAAGCATGGAAAGCCAAATGTTTTTCTTCTTGGTGATCTCCTTGCTTTTTCTGCCAATGTTACGCAGTTTTTCATAAATCTGGGCTCCGTTCTTTGCTGCGTTCCAGGTTTTATAATGGTTTCCGTGGAATATCTGCGAAGCTTTTTCTTCAACTTCCTTGTCAATATGGGCTTCGCAAGCATCCAGAAGAAGCTTATATTTTTCGGTAACTCCTATAAGATAATCAAGAACCAATCTGTCAAATGACGGTATCTTTTCGCTGATCTCAATAAGATTATTCAGCAAATCTACTGCCAAATAATAATCTTCATCTCTGCAATATGCCTTCATCGCAAGACGGCAAAGCTGTATATAAGATTCATTGGCAATGGTTTGCATACCATGAATAGGAACCGGAGGCACTACAGTAAAATCGGGCATGGCGTAAACAACCTTTGAAAGCAGTTCGATCAAGTCTTGATAAATACGCTGTTCCCAGAGACCTTCGCGAATGGATGCAAAAAGTTTAGTCATCTCTGCATCGAATTTTTCCTTATAGCGTTCTTTTTTGTCAAAAACCACTTCGCAGGTAGGAATCATAACTCCTTTAAATTCGATGTGTCCTGTATCAAAAAAATAAATTGAGTTTTTTTTCTCAAGAATACAATTACTTTGCGTATTTTCTTTTTCATAATTCATCATAACCTGCTTGGCTATCATGACTCTTGATTCCTTGGGCGAAAGCTCGTTTGCCCGGCTTTGCAGCCTTGCGCCGGAATTAAGAAGGAAACCTGCAAGGTTCCCTCTCTCGGTAATGATCAGAGGGCTTTGTGTATTGCCTCCAGTAATTCCTGCGGTAACCTTAAACGCCGGCAGGGCTTCGGCATTACCGGTACGCTTTGTTGGTATAGAAGGATCGCCAACCACATTGGTTTTGCCAAAATAATCGATAATACACAGCGTTGCCATCAGCGCATCTGTAGCGCTTGCTGCAACCACAACTATTTCGTCTCCGCGTTCTCTCTGGCTTATCGCTCCGCACAGAGTAGAAATACGTTTTACCTCGTTTTCAATAGCCCAATCCAAATTATGCATCATTGATAAATTTTTTCTGGATTCCATGCAAAATTTTGTATAACCATGAATATCCAACATTGCAATATAAAGATTGGAAATTTGCAGTGTCTTTTTTATATCTCCGGCTTCTGGAAAATCCCTGTCCTGAATAACCAGCTCTTTCCAAAGTTTTTTATGGGTATTTGGACAAATATCAGCAAAAAAACCCCAGTTCAGACGTTTTAAAAGTTTGAATGCTCTCGTAATTACAGAGTGCGCCGATTTATCGCGCAATGCCGGAGAAGCCAACTCCTTAAGTTTCGAGAAAATTGTTATTTCCTTCGCTAGTACCTTTTCATAAAGGAAGGAAAATAACTCGTATTCTGTTGTTCCGCTTTGATATTCGCTAATATCTTTCACTATTTATCCCAATAATAACTATTATTATACTATACACAGAAATAAAATAACAGTACGATCATTTAAAAATTAGTTGTTTATCCACAATTTTTACGTTATATTGAGATAATGGAAAATGCTGTTATTTTAAATAATTCTGGCATCGCGCTGACTGAGGCAAACCGGCCTTTCGAAGCTATTCCTCTGTTCCGGCAAGCTCTTACCCTGGAGCCGGAAAATCCCCTGCTTTGGTTAAATTTAGGTATTGCTCAGCAAAAAACAGGAGAATACACCGAAGCGATTGAAAGTTTTCAGCACTCCCTCATTATAGATAATGAACTTGTCGAAGCATGGCATTCCATTGGTCTTATATACTACGAATTGAACGAGTTTGAACTTGCACAAGAATGTTATCTATCAGCATTATCGCACAATGATAACGACCCCAAAATATGGAATAATCTGGGAGTCGTATATTTTAATCAAAATAATTTTGAAGAAGCCCGCAATTGTTTTGAAAAATCGATAAGCCTATGCCCTCAATATTATGATGCGCTTTTCAACCTGCGTGATACATGCAGGGAACTTGGTGATTACCGGGCAGCAGCAGAGTTTGAAAGAATTATTTCCGGCCTAGACGCATTTGCTCCGGGACATAAATTGTAAATGAAGATACTCTATGTCGCAGAACTGGTTGGTAAGGCAGGGGTATTTTCTTTAAAAAAATCCATAAATGAATTAAAGGTGCGCTACCCCTGGGATTTTCTTATTGTCTGTGCCGATGGAGCAACAGGGGGGAACGGACTTGGCCGCAGCCACGCTGCCTACATTCACAAACTAGGCGCAAATGCCATCACTCTTGGGGAATGTTGTTTCTATAAAAAAGATTTAACAGAAAATATGGAAAAATCTCCCTATGTTTTGCGCCCGGAAAATCTTAATCCCGAATCACCGGGTATTGGTTCAAGAATATTTAAGGTCAGCTCATCTGCGAATGCAGACGGCGAAAAAGTCGCTGTCGTTGTCTTTCTTGGTCAAAAATGTTTTACAAGGCTCCATGCCAACAGTCCTTTTACCGCTCTTGCCCCGGTATTTGAACATCTGAGAAAACAAACACCATACATTATCGTAGATTTCCACGCACAGGCAACCGCCGAAAAAAAGACATTTTTTTACGCAGCCGACGGCCTTTGTTCGGCAGTCATCGGGTCGCACACAAGAGTCCAAACTGCGGATGAAACAATCATGCCCGGCGGAACTGCCGTTATCAGCGATGCAGGCCGGACAGGCAGCCAGCAATCCGTCGGCGGCTGTGATATAAATTCGCGGATAAAAGAATACCTTACCGGCATTCCCGACTGGACAAAAGAAACATGGGAAGCTCCGGAATTACAGGGCGTGTATCTGGACATCGGTAAAGACGGCAAAGCACGATCAATTGAACGAGTACGTTTTGGGATTGAGCAGAATTAATTATCCCGGATGATCGCGCGATTGCGTCCGCTCCTCTTTGCTTCGTAAAGCGCACTGTCGGCAGAATTATAAATATCCTGTGGATTAAATGACGAACCGCATCGCATTATATCTATTCCTATGCTGACCGTTAAATACTGCGCAATTGAGGATTTTTCATGGGGAATATTCAAATCTTTTATCTGCTGTTGTAACTGTGAAACAATTTTGTTAACTCTTTCCTTTTCTTTTTCAAACCAAAGCAGTGCAAATTCCTCGCCGCCTATCCTTGCGGCATAAATACCCAGGCTGTTCTTCAGATTATTAAGAGCCTTCCCGACTGCCCGCAGACACTCATCACCCTTTGGATGACCATAAAAATCGTTGTAGTTCTTAAAAAAATCGATGTCAACTATAGCAAGGCACAAAAAATTATCCGAGTCCCTGTAATTGGTCAGGTATCTTTGAAGGGTCTGATCAAAACATCTGCGGTTTTTTAGCTGTGTTAATTCATCTATCATACTTTGATCAAAGTAATTGTTCCGTTCATTCTCCAGCTTGCTTGCGCCTATTACCGCCAATATTCTGTACTTGGTGACATACCATGTTAAAATGAGACTGAGGTTTCCGGCAATCGCTGCATGTACGATATCAAGACTCCAGGTCTCGGGACCTTTACCTAAAACGGAAGATATTGAAAAAACAACTACCGCACCTAATGTGAGAGATAAGTTAAATACAGGCGGGTTGTTGAACAGGAACAAAGCGCAGATCAGTATACACATAAAACTCACTGCTGTATTTTCGGGATTTGCCCACACTCCCAAATATATCCCGAATAAGATGATATTTATGTAATATAGCGCTATAAGTATATAGACATACGAACTGGAAATTCTCTTCCCTTGCTCATTGATTTTACGTCTTGAAAGAAAAGCCAGCAGCACTGCAATACCAACTACAATAAGATAAATGCCGGCCTTTGGTAAATCTCTTTCAACGAAAACAGGAAAAAACACAAAACAGACCGCCATCACTGCGCATATCATATTTCCTATCCATAAAGCATTCGAATTATGGGCAGACATTTTGCCCATACATTCCATATATTCTTCACGTCCGAGTGTGTAATAACGCCATAGATTCCATATATTCGACTTGTGGTTTTTCATGTCTGTAGTAAAATCATATCACAAATCAGGAATAATTGATATCAACAACCCCGCCTGAAAATAAAAAAATCTATGGCGCAGGTACCTAGCCTGTTATGTTCCTTCTTTGACAATTTCTATCTTTATTCCGTCGTTATGATCGACTTCGTCCTTTGGCGGAATAACTACACGCAAAATTCCGTTTTTATAGATTGCCTTTACTTTTTCCTGCGCATATTTATCAAGCGGTACAAAATACTTCTGTTTTTCGATATCCTTCATTTTTAGACGGCGTTTAAAGTAACGGACATTTTCTTCTGCCTGGAATCTTACAGGACTGTCTTCCCCGCCAGCGGCACTCTCTATTTTTGCAGAAAAAACCATATAATCGCCCTGAAAAGAAAGGCTGATGTCCTTTTCATCAAAACCAGCAAGTGCAAATTCAAAGACCAAAGACCTGTCTTCTGTCATAAAAACATTCATTGGCGGGAAAGAATAGTTGGGGTAAAAATCGGTGTTTTCGTCAAAGAAATGCTTGCCAAAGTCAAAGGGGCCGGAATTAAAACCCCTTTCGCTATTGCAGTTATTAAAATTTCTGTGAAACTCGTCTTGAAACTTCTGAGCTGCATCGAAAATTTCATCGAAAACATTGCCCAGATCCATGTAATTTCTTGGTCCCTTCATAAAAGGCTCCTTGCCAGAACGCTTCCGCCGTTCCAGATGTTAAATACGGAATCCTCATGCGAGCGATTACCGGGAGCGCAACGGCTCCAGTAATAAATTTACTAAAAATTTTCCGGAAAGTCAAATGAAAAATGAGACAGGATAATACTCGGTTTTTTATTTTATTGGCTTATTATTTAATTGTTCCTTAATAGCTTTTCCTACAGCTTCACTAATGGCACGATCCAAGTCTGTGAGAATTTCCTTATGAAGTTTTTTTAATTCTGCTTCAGGAGAGGCAGAAGTCGAAAAAAGTTCAAAGGTATCTATTTCAAGGGCTGCTGCAATGCGATCTAGCATTTCTGGAGCAGGAAATTTTCGTTTTTGCTCAATCATACCAATAAAATTTGTAGAAATATTAGCACGTTCTGCGAGTTCTGGTTGTGTAATACCGAGTTGTTGGCGATAAAATTTCATGTTTTGTGCTAAAATTTCCCGAATTTTTGCCATTTTCTCCCTCTATCTACAAGTAAATATTAACTATCTTTCAGTTTCACATAAACTTACCAAAAGAAAGATAACACTATCTAATTGACAGTATTAATAGAAAAATAATATAATTTTGAGAGTTTTTAATAATTATGCATTTATCAGGAGAATTTTTATGAAAAAACATTAAATTTATTCGGGATTATCGCTCTTATAGCGGTTGTATTTGTATTTACAGCCTGCCCTGAAAGCCCAAGCGGCGGTGGTGGCGGGGGCGGCGGTAACGGTAAACAGCAGCAACCAACGACAACTTCTGTTCAGATTGACGTTCCGAGCACACCTGCGGGCCTTAATAATGAAGGGAAAAAGATTACTCTTATATTCCCTGCCGGCACTTCGAAAGCTGATCAAGATATCATGCATCCGAAGGTTGTTGATGCTATAGATTTATTTGATGGCTATGCAGAAATTGATTCCACTTTTAGAGATAAGTTGAATGCGGCATTGGACAGAGCTGCGGGCTTAACAATAACCGTTAGGTCGACCTCCAACTTAACTGTTACAATTGAGGTAAATAGCAAGCAATTGAGAGCAGGATCTTTTTGGCTGAAGCATGGTGACGTTGATGCCGAGGAAATTGCGCTCGCAATAGCAGATCTAATTGTTAACGATGCAATAGCTGCTCTGATGCGTCAATTGGATATGTCGGTCACGCACATGTACCTGCTACCACTTTTTTATAGCGTAGTCTGTCACCTAACGGCACCATATGTGGGGGTGGTGTCAGGCACCAAAAGCGTAAATGAAGATTTAGGTATGCGAAATAACCCAGTTTAGCAATTCAGGTTCGGTAATAGAGCCGTCTGCTAGACCCCAGCCGAGCGTTTCAAGTTCTGTATCTGTGCAAACGATTGATAGCCCATTTATCTTAAGAAAAACCATCATCGCTAAAATTCCAATACGTTTATTGCCGTCAAGGAAGGGATGATTTTTTATAAGAGAAAAGGCAAGATGCGCCGCTTTTGAATGAAGGGTCGGATACAAATGTTGGCCGCTAAAGGTATGATACGGGGAGTTGACGGATTGATCCAGCAAATGTAAGTCCCTAACACCATCAATACCACCACTTTTATTAATGAGTTTGCTATGTAAAGATGTTATATCTTCAACAGAAAGACGTATACAAGTCACTTTGCTAATGCCTTAAAAGCAACGAGATGTTTATTGAGTATTTCATCGCCAGCAGCCAAAACTTCATCAGGCAAGGCGTTTACAAAATCAACGGAATCTGTTGGCACCACTGGAGTAAAAGCAAGGATTGTCTTTCCCGTAGGTACTTCGCGAGGAACTTCAATTGTCAACCGGCGGTCAGCCGGAATTTCTACGGTTTGTGTAATTGTCATAAGTTGAATATATCATGAAAAAAAGAAAAGTGCAATGAAAATGAGAAAGATCATATTTGCCATTTATGCTATATTTACATCATGGCAAATATATTTGATTATCTATCCTGGAGAGGCGATCTGTGTTTTTCCGTATCGCCTTTTAACCCTGTAGATAATGTTATTTTATCCCAGCTTTCGTACCTTACTCTGGACGATATAGTTCCCGGTCCGCAAGACAAAAACGGAATCAGCGTCGCTCTTGCAGTAAGACTCTATAATGAAAAATTAAACAGCCCGGAAGGTTTAAAAACAACATCAGTTTTTAAGGAAGACCCCGATTTAATCAGAAATTTGGGCGCTTCCAGGCGGTTTGGAAACTGCCAGCTTTTTGGTTATGTAAACCATTTTGATACAGCTCGTGAAATTCAATTTTCTGCGTTATGCATTTATACAGGCGACGGTTTTTGCTTTGCCGCATTTCGCGGGACAGATTCTTCCCTTGTAGGATGGAAGGAAGATTTTAATATGTGTTTTATGGATGTAATTCCTTCCCAGCTTGAAGCAGTAAAATACCTGGAAAAGATGGCTCCAATGATTAAAGGGAATCTGCGTGTCGGCGGACATTCAAAAGGGGGAAACCTGGCGATTTATGCCGCCTCTTACTGTAATAAAAAAATACAACAGCGAATAACGGATATTTACAGTAACGATGCGCCCGGTTTTCATAAAAATGTAATATCAAGCGAAGGTTATAATGCGATAAAAGGTAAAATACGCACCTTTGTCCCTCAAGCATCAATTATTGGAATGTTTCTTGAACACGGAAGCGATTATACTGTTATAAAAAGCAGTGAAAGCGGTCTTTTGCAGCATAGCCTCTATTCATGGGAAGTGACACGTAACGATTTGGTTCGCGCCGGAAAAACTACCATTAGCAGCCGTTTTGTAAATAAAACCCTGCGTGAATGGGTTGACAGCTTTGACAATGCTTCCCGCGAACAATTTATCGAAGCTCTGTATAATATACTTAGTTCAGCCGATGTAAAATCAACTTCTGAACTTGAATCCTCGTGGCTTTCGGCTGCAGGCCGCGTTCTAAAATCATTAGGCAACATTGATGTATCTACAAAAAAATTAATCAATAAAACACTGGCAGAACTTTTCCGCTCGGCAAGCCGGAATATCGATACTATTTTTAAACAAGACGATTAGACAATTTGTTTTGAATCTTACATCAATGGTGCAAAGATACGCAATATATCGGGAATAATATTCTGAAAGATGTTACGTGCGCAATGGTTTAATGTAATCTCCTGTGATTTTGGCAGAGTGTCAAGGAAATCTTCCTTAATTGCCGCTACTGTTTCGCTGGCATATATCAATACGCCGCATTCAAAATGAAGGTACAAACTGCGGAAATCCAGGTTTGTTGTGCCTACAGTCGCTACTTTGTCATCGGAAACAAATGTTTTTCCATGGTTAAAACCCGATGTGTATTCATAAACTTTTACACCCGCCTGAACAAGCCTGCGGTAATATGAGCGCGAAGTAATTGCTACAATCCATTTGTCCCAGCGGTGCGGGGTAATTATGCGTACATCAACGCCGCTTTTTGCAGCCAGTGTAAGCGCCGACAAAAGATTATCATCTACAATGAGATAAGGCGTATTGATGTAAACATAGTTTTTTGCCTGATTGATAATCTGGATATAGACGTGTTCTCCGACATTTTCCTTGTCGATAGGACTGTCCGCATACGGCTGCACATATCCCCACATTTCGTTGTTTTCACTTTCAGGATAATTGGATTTGTCTTTACATGGAAAAAATGATGAATAATCATCCTTTTTCTTAAAACCCAAATTCCACATTTGCAGAAAAATCAATGTAAGAGACCACGCGGCATCTCCTTCGATCATTATTGCCGCATCCTTCCAGTGGCCAAAGCGTTTAACGACATTGATATATTCATCAGCCAGATTCAATCCTCCGGTGAATGCGACTTTACCGTCTATCGAAATTATTTTTCGGTGGTCACGGTTGTTTTGCAGAGATGTTACAATCGGCCTGAATGGGTTAAAAACATAACATTTAATCCCTTTTTTCTTTAGAGTTTTTTGAAAATCCAAAGGCAGGGAAAAAAAGCAGCCCAGGTCATCATACATGACTCTGACATCAAGACCGGCGGCAGCTTTTTTTTCCAGTGTCTCCAGTATAAAATCGAGCATATGCCCTTCTTTAATAATGAAAAATTCCAGAAAAATATATTTTTCGGCTTTTTCCAGTTCT
>Ga0123356_10004718_pt1 | contig 14043 bp, 10 predicted proteins | sample TergutEmb28metaG_2_FD_92546 | JGI IMG/M metagenome (GOLD analysis project Ga0123356, IMG submission 92546) | Embiratermes neotenicus P3 segment gut microbial communities from Petit-Saut dam, French Guiana - Emb289 P3 | ecosystem: Host-associated > Arthropoda: Insects > Digestive system > Gut ...
AGATTGGAACTCGAAGCAGCTCACGAGGAAGTAAACGCAATCAAACGCAGTCAATTTGAAGTGCTTGAAAGGATTTCAGGATATACTGTTGCAGAAGCAAAAGCATTTCTCATTAAAAACCTAGAATCAGAAGTTACACACGAAGCTGCAATGAAAATCAAAGAGATTGAAGACCGCTTAAAAGAAGAAGCGGACTTCAAAGCACGGGAACAAATTTCTCTTGCTATTCAGCGTTGCGCTGCAGACCACGTTGCAGAGGCAACAGTCTCAGTTGTTCCACTTCCAAACGACGAAATGAAAGGCCGCATAATCGGTCGTGAAGGCCGCAACATACGTGCAATCGAAACACTCACAGGAGTTGACCTAATTATCGATGACACTCCGGAAGCTATTACACTCTCCGGCTTTGACCCTGTCCGTCGTGAGATTGCCCGAATTTCTCTCGAAAAGCTCATATTAGACGGACGTATCCACCCTGCCAGAATCGAAGAAATGGTCGAAAAGGCAAAGAAGGAAGTCGATGCAACAATTAAAGCCGAAGGCGACCGCGCTACGTTCGAAACGGGTGTACACGGACTTCATCCGGAAATTGTCAAGCTGCTTGGTAGAATGAAATACCGCACAAGCTACGGGCAAAATGTCCTCAATCACTCTATTGAGGTTTCGCATCTTGCAGGTCTTCTCGCCGCCGAGCTTGGTGCCGATGTTATGACAGCAAAACGCGCAGGTCTCCTGCACGACCTCGGCAAAGCAGTTGACCACGAGATTGATGGCAGTCACGTAACTATCGGTGTTGATTTAGCTAAGAAGTACAAGGAAAACGACGAGGTTCTGCATGCTATCCATGCTCACCATGGTGATGTTGATGCTAAGACTGTAATCGCATGTATCGTTCAAGCATCCGATGCTATCTCGGCTTCCCGCCCCGGTGCAAGACGTGAAAACATCGAAAGTTACGTAAAACGTTTAGAGCGGCTTGAAGAGCTCACCTGCTCGTTTAAAGGTGTTGACAATTCATATGCAATTCAAGCAGGCAGAGAAATCCGTGTCATAGTAAAACCGGATGAAATCTCAGAAGATCAAATGATTCTTCTTGCCCGCGATATTGCAAAGAAAATCGAAGAAGAACTTGAATATCCCGGTCAAATCAAAGTAACACTTCTCCGCGAGCGTAAAGTAGAAGAAATCGCAAAGTAACTGAAGATTATCAAATTTGAGAAAATTCAACCGAAAGGTTGAATTTTCTAATGGCTTTTAGCTCAAAGAGCTAAAAGACTATGCGCTTTATGCCACTATATTTGGTATAAGCGACAATTGACGTATACCATATATAAGTGCTATTATATACAATGTGATTAAACTAATCACATCGTGATTAAACTAATCACATCGTGATTACACTAATCACATTTATGAGGGGTGTTTGTTATGGTGCGTTTTCTTACCCGGAAAATTGAACCTTTTCGTTTCGATGAAAAGGATATGAAAAGCGAAATCCGCGACATCCTTGGCATACCCGGACTCACAGAAGTGCGTATATTTAACGGTTATGACACAGAAGGTATAAGTGATTTAAACAGAGCAAAAAATGTAGTTTTTTCGGAAGCCGGACAGGACATTATCTATGAGGAATCGGCAGATACCGACGGAGCTGCGTTTGTTTATGCTGTAGCAACTGCTGTCGGACAGTATGATCAGCGTGAGGACTACGCGAACCAGCTTCTTTATTTTCTTGAACAGGATTCAAAACCTGTAGTCAGAGTATTTAAGCAGTTTGCTCTATATGGAGACATATCAGAAGAAGAGTACAAAAAGATTAAAAATTACTATATAAACCCTCTCGAAATGCGGGAAATACCACTAACAGCCACAACAGCGCGGGCATATAAAGAGGCGGACGATGTAGCAGTTATAACAGGTTTTACAGCAGCAAAAAAAGAGCAGCTAAAAGAAATAGCAAATGAGTACGGTATTGCAATGGAGACTGATAATCTTCAACTGTGCTGCGATTATTTTGCAAAAGAAAACAGAGACCCCACTGTTACAGAGATGAAGGTGCTTGATACTTATTGGTCAGACCACTGCCGTCACAGTACATTTTTGACTGTTCTTGAGGATGTAAAAGTCAATGAGAATAAATACACGGCAGGATTAAAACGTTCCGAAAAATTATATGAGCAGGCAAAAAAATATGTCTATGGAAAAAAAGAGCGTCCTCTTTGTTTGATGGATATCGCAACCATGGAGATGAAGAAACTAAAAAAGAGTGGCGACCTTAGTGATATGGAAGAAACCGATGAGGTCAACGCCTGCAGCATCGAGGTAACAGCAAAAATTAGCGGAAAACCTGTCAAAATGATTGTTATGTTTAAAAATGAAACACACAATCACCCGACTGAAATGGAACCGTTTGGCGGAGCTTCCACCTGTCTTGGCGGTGGAATACGCGACCCTCTTTCCGGACGCGCTTTTGTGCATGGAGCTATCAGAGTTACAGGAAGCGGTGACCCGAGAGAAGCTATAGATGCAACTATCCCCGGAAAACTCCCTCAAAGAAGGATTACACAAATCGCAGCAAACGGCTACAGCTCATATGGAAACCAAATAGGACTCGCATCAGGTCATTTAATAGAATATTACGACCCGGGCTTTAAAGCAAAACGCTTGGAATGTGGAGCACTTGTAGCAGCAGCGCCAAAAGCATACATCAAAAGAAAAAAAGCCGAGCCCGGTGATGTTATAGTTCTTATCGGAGGGAAAACAGGCCGTGACGGATGCGGTGGCGCAACAGGTTCATCAAAAGAGCAGGACGATGAGGCTCTGATAAAAGGCGGAGCTGAAGTACAAAAGGGAAATCCCATCATTGAGAGGACAATCGTTAGGTTCTTCCGGGAAAATAATATTTCAAAGATGATAAAAAAATGTAATGATTTTGGAGCGGGCGGTGTATCCGTTGCAGTTGGAGAGCTTGCCGATGGTTTAGAAATTGATTTGGACAAGGTACCGGTCAAATATCCCGGACTTGACGGAACCGAGCTTGCTATTTCCGAGTCTCAAGAGAGAATGGCTGTTGTTTTAAAAGCCTCTGACTTAGACAAGTTTTTACAACGAGCAGAAGATTATAGATTAACAGCTGAGAAAATCGCTGATGTTACAGACTGCAGAAGAGTAGTTATGACATGGCGCGGAAAGCAAATAGTAAATATAGACAGTGAATTTTTAAACTCCGGGGGTGTCCGTCAAAAAGCAAATGTTGTTGTAGGAGCACCGTCGCTGCAAGCTTCCGAAGGAAGCATGACAACCAAGTCATCAAACATAAAAACCGCCTGGCTCGAAAACCTGTCCGATCTTAACGTGTGTTCGAAAAAAGGTATAGCTAACCGCTTCGATTTCACAGGAGCAGGCACTACAGTATTTGCTCCTTTTGGAGGTTCTAAACAGCTTACTCCGGAGTCAGGGCTTGCTATGCGCTTACCAACGGAAATCGGTGAAACAACCTTTGGCACTCTGATGACTGTGGGATATAATCCGTCACTCGGATATAAAAGCCCATTTCATGCGGCGCTTTATGCAGTAATCGAATCTGTAATGAAAATAACTGCCATGAGCGGGGACTACAGAAAGGTAAGGCTCAGTTTCCAAGAATATTTTGAAAAACTGACAAGCAGTGAAAGCTGGGGCAAACCATACGCTGCTCTTATGGGAGCGTTTTTGGCACAAGATGAGCTCGGTATTCCGTCAATCGGCGGAAAAGACAGCATGTCAGGTACATTTAAAGATATAAATGTACCACCTTCGCTTATATCTTTTGCTGTTGCAACAGCTGATACATCAAAGCTAATTTCCCGTGCGTTCAAAAGCACCGGAAGCAAGGTGTACTTACTTTCAGCTCCTGTTGATTACAGTGGTGTACCGGATTTTAGAATCCTGAAGAAAAATATGAAAAAAGTTTATAAGCTTGCTCAAGGCGGAAAAATAAGAGCAGCGAGTGTTGTTGGAATGGGTGGCATAGCGGCTGCAATCAGTGAAATGACATTTGGAAACAATATAGGATTTACATTTTCTGCAAGCTATAAAGATGAATTATTCACACCGCAATATTCCTCGTTAATAATAGAGACAGATGCAAGGTTTAAAGCAGGAGATGAATTTACCCTGCTCGGCACAACAACCAAGCAAAAAAGCATAAAAATCGGTGATATTTTAATTTCATCGAAAGAAGCAAAAAAAGCATGGGAAGCCACACTTGAAAGTGTATTCCCGACATTATCGGAAGGATTATAAGAATGTACCAAGATTCTTTAAAGCCACTAAAGCGTAAGGGTAAATCTCCTGCCCCGGGAGTGCTTATTCCAATCTTTCCGGGGACAAACGGCGAAAATGAGCTCACAAAGCAATTTAGAAAAGCAGGAGCAAATGTAGCAACATACACGTTTAACATACCAACACTCAATGCTGAGAATATTAAAAACAATTACGAAGAATTTGCCGGGTATCTTGACAGAGCAGACATTCTTGCTATCCCCTCCGGTATGTCGGCAGGGGCTGAACCTGACGGTAGCGCAAAATTAATCGCACTGATACTGCGGCAGCCTGTGGCTAAAGAAGCAGTTAATAACCTGATCGACCGCAAAGGTCTGATACTCGGTCTTGGAGAGGGTTTTAAAGCACTTTTAAAAGCAGGTCTCATTCAAAACGGAAAAATCACGGATGAAGAAAAAGGCGATATTATTTTAGCGAAATATCCTCTTAATCAATACCACTCGACGCTAAAAAATGTTATTATAGGAAAAACAAACTCACCGTGGCTAAATGGCATGAGCGCAATGAAAGAAACAGTACCCATATCGGGGCAAGACGGAGTTGTCCACATGTCGCAGGCACTATATAACGACTACCTGTCAAACGGACAGGTTGCAGCACAGTATGTAAACCATGAGCCACCCTTTGGGATTGAAGCACTTGTAAGCGAAAACGGGCAAATACTCGGAAGAACAGGACTTGTCGAAAGAATCGAAAAAGGTTTGTATACTAATGTTGTCAACGCAAAAACAAGCCGTATTTTCAAAAATGCAGTTGATTATTGCAGTGTCAAGAAGTATATAAAAAATGACGTATCATAATTCCCCTCCTTGGAGGGGTGGCACATAGTGCCGGGGTGGTTACCTAAAGGAGGTATAAGTTATGAAAGTTGCAATTGTTATGGGAAGCGATTCAGATCTGCCTGTTATGAAAGAAGCGGCAGAGTTCCTGGAAGAAATGAATATACAATATGAGATAACAATAGTCTCTGCTCACAGAACACCAAAAAGAATGTATGAATTTGCCGAATCAGCAAGAGATAAAGGTTTTTCGGTTATTATCGCAGGAGCCGGCGGAAGTGCTCACCTACCGGGAATGATTGCATCTATCACTACCCTGCCTGTTATCGGAGTTCCTGTAAAATCAAAATCACTTGACGGTGTGGACTCCCTGTATTCAATAGTCCAAATGCCTGCAGGCATACCTGTAGCAACAATGGCTATTAACGGAGCAAAAAACGCAGGAATTATGGCAGCTTCAATACTTTCAGTCAGCGATAAAATAATTGCAACAAGATTGCAGGCATTTAAAGATAATCTTAATAAAACTGTTATAGAAAAAGCTGAAATGCTTAAAAAACAAGGTGTCGAATATCAGGCAGAGTTATATGAACATAAGCGATAAAAAAATTGGAATAGTCGGCGGAGGACAGCTTGGCAAGATGATGATTCTTGAAGCCAAGCGGCTTGGGTTTTATGTTGTTGTGCTCGACCCGTCTTCAGATTGTCCGGCACATAGTATTTGCGACCTGCATATAGTCGGTGCGTTTGATGATGAAAAAGGCTATATGGAACTTGCAAACCGTGTTGATGTGATAACATATGAGTTTGAACATATTAATACAACAGTTCTTGAAAAGTTAGAAAAAGCAGGTCATACCGTATACCCATCCGTAAAAGCTCTTAAAGCAATACAAGATAAGCTAACTCAAAAAACTGCTCTTTTTGACAGTCATATACCTGTCCCAAGGTTTGCAGAAGTAAAAACACCGGGGCAAATAGCGCAGTATGGAAAAGAAGAGAATTTCGGATATCCTTTAATGCTTAAAGCTGCAACCGGTGGTTATGATGGTAAAGGAAATGTGCTTGTAAAGTCAAAGGAAGAAATTGATGAAGCCATAAAAGTGCTTGGCAGCGGAGCAAAAAAGCTTATGGTGGAGGAGTTTATCGATTTTGATAAGGAGATATCCATAATAGCGTGCAGAGGAATCGATGGCAGCAAAGCAATTTATCCGGTGGCAGAAAACACACATATTAACAGCATACTTGACACAACAGTTGTACCTGCAGATATAAACGAGGCTATAAGTAAAAAAGCTTCAATGATAGCAGATAATGTTATGTCTGTTTTTGAAGGAGTCGGAACATTTTGCATAGAAATGTTTGTATCAAAAAACGGGGAAATCTATGTCAACGAAGTAGCACCACGACCGCATAATTCGGGACATTACACAATAGAAGCCTGCTTTGCCAATCAATTTGAAAACCATATACGTGCTATTGTCGGGCTTCCGATTGGTGATACAAGTCTTCAAACACCCGCCGTAATGATTAACCTTATCGGTCAAAATGACGGAAAGGCAACACTCTTCGGGCTCGAAGAGGCATACAGACATCCAAATGTTCACATACACTTATACGGGAAAAAAGAATCAAAAACAGACAGAAAAATGGGTCATTACACAGTAGTAGATAATGATATCAATAAAGCAAAAGACCTCGCAAATAAACTAAGAAATATTATATCTGTAGGGGCGACTACCCTTGGTCGCCCGTAAAACCGGAATATTGGAGAACAAAATGGGTACGTTTAAAGATGAATGTGGAATCGTCGCGGTTTCGATGAAAAATCATATCGATGTTGCAGAGCTTGTTTTCTTTGGTCTGAGCGGTCTGCAGCACAGAGGTCAGCAAAGTGTTGGGCTTGCTGTTTCAAGCGGAGGTGTTATCAGTTGCTACAAAGATACCGGGCTTGTAACAGAGGTGCTTGATGAAAAGATACTGACACTGTTAAAGGGCGACATGGCTCTGGGGCACGTTAAGTACGGACCTGAAGCCGAAAGCTTTCAAACATACGCACAGCCGCTTGTTATAAACTACAAGAACGGTTCAATTGCTGTAGCTTTTAACGGAGCTTTAATAAACGGAGAAAAGCTGCGTAACGAAATGGAAGAAAACGGTGTAATTTTCTCTACAAAAACAGATTGTGAAGTTGTTGCAGCGCTCATTGCAAGGTATGACAAAGGTGACATAGGCGAAGCTTTAAAAGCCGTAATGAAGGAAGTAAAAGGCGGCTATGCAATAGGTGTAATGACACACAACGCTATCATCGGAGTCCGTGATCCCATGGGTATACGACCGCTTGCAATAGGTAAAATTAACGGTGGTTACGCTATTGCATCGGAAAGCTGTGCCTTCGATATGATGGAAGGAGATTTCATCAGAGATTTAAATCCCGGTGAAATTGTAATAGTTGAAGATGATATTCTGCGGACAGTAGAAACACAAGGCATTGCAAATCGAGCAATGTGTTCATTTGAATATGTTTATTTTGCACGCCCTGATTCAATAATAGACGGTAAAGATGTATATGCAGTTAGAGAAATCGCAGGTAAAACCCTTGCTATGGAAAGCCCTGCAAAAGCCGACATTGTTATTGGTGTTCCCGATTCAGGAACTCCTGCTGCAATCGGGTATTCTGCAGGAGCGGGAATTCCGTTTCGGCAAGGTCTTATAAAAAACAAATATATCGGCCGCACATTTATTCAACCGTCCAAGCTTCAACGGGAAATCGGTATTCGTATAAAGCTCAATCCTATAAAGTCAATTGTTGAAGGAAAATCTGTTGTTCTTGTTGATGACAGCATTGTCAGAGGTACAACAATGCGAAAAATTATCTCATCAATAAAGAGTGTCGGTGCCAAAGAGGTTCACTTGCGTATCTGCTCTCCACCGATTCGTTACAGTTGCTTCTTTGGTGTTGATACTCCCGATATTAAAGACTTTATAGCAAGTGACCATACAATTGACGAGATTAGAGACGAGCTCGGTGCTGACAGCCTTGCTTTTATCAGCACAGAGGGTTTACTAAGTTCGCTCGGAGGCAGTGCCACATCCTGCAGCACCGGTTACTGCACAGGTTGCTTCTGTGGCAAATATCCAATTGAGGTAAATAGTAAATAACGAAAAATCTGAAAAACATGTAATACTAATGAGATTGCGGCTCGGTAGCCGCAATGACGGCGGAGGAATTAGTTGATAAAAAAACTTCTAAAACATCTAACCTTAATAATAATCACCCTCGCCATTCTCACAGCTCCAATAGCGCTGGCAACAGGGGTTGGCGGACAAACCATTACGTCAAAGGGTGCTATAATCATCGATTTTGACACAGGTATGGAAATTTTTGCATATAATGCGGACGAGCAGATGAATCCCGCAAGTATGACAAAGATGATGACTGTTTATTTAGTCTATGAAGCTATAGCAAACGGAACAATCAGCCTTGACACACGAGTGCCGATAAGTGCAGAAACAGCAGAATTTTCACGTAACCAAAACGAAACAAATGTACCGCTTTCTACAACTGGGACCTATACTGTTGACCAGTTGCTCGAAGCCGTTATAGTAGTATCTGCAGGTGGTGCTACATATGCTTTGGCAGAGCTTGTCGGCGGGTCAAGACCGGAGTTTATTGAACTGATGAACGAAAAGGTCACAGAGTTGGAAATCGATGCATTTTTTACAAGTGTGTCGGGCGGTCCCCGGGAAACATGGGTAACACCGCGTGCAATGGCAACACTGGCGAGAAATATCGTAAAAGACTTCCCGGAGGTACTTGAAAAAACATCCATACCGTCACTGCGTTTTGCCGGATGGACATATCAAAGCACAAATAAACTCCTCGGCTCATATACAGGTATTGACGGTTTAAAGACAGGAACAAACAATGTTGCAGGTGAGTGTTTTACAAGCACGGCAGTCAGAGGAGATATCAGAATCATTACGGTTACTATGGGTTCATCTCATGACAAACGCTTTGCAGATACAAGAATTATGCTCGACTACGGCTTCTCTTTTATGGAGGATTATTTAGCAAACCAATCACCTACTCCCACGGCTACGGTGTCTCCTACAGAGACACCGGAGACGTTTCCGACACCTACCCCGCCGGAGTCTCCTCCCGTTGAGACCCCGACACCTACACCGGACAACATCTCGCCAACACCTGCTAACAGTCCGGCACCAACTCCAAATAACGATAACGGAGAGCCGGAAAACACGACCTCAAGATTAATGCTGGTTTTAATCATTGCAGGAGGATATACAATATTGTGTATCACTTTCTATATTATTTACAGGTATAGAAAAAGAAAGGCAAAATAAAATGGAAAAGTGGACGTACGAAAAGGCAGGAGTTAGCGTAAAAGCAGGATATGAAGCTGTTAAGCGAATGAAAGCACACGCAGCAAAGACAAAAATCCCCGGTGTGCTTGAAGGGCTTGGCAGTTTTGGGGCATTGTTTGAGATGCCAAAGGGATATGACGAGCCGGTTCTCGTATCGGGAACAGACAGTGTCGGCTCTAAGGTACAGATTGCATTTGATATGGACATTCATAATACAATAGGTATTGACTGTGTTGCCATGTGTGTCAACGATATAATTTGCATGGGTGCAAAACCTCTGTTTTTCCTTGATTATATAGGTATCGGAGGGCTTGACCCGATAAAAGCCGAGCAGATTGTAGAAGGTGTCAGCGAGGGATGTCTGCAAGCAGGCTGCGCGTTAACAGGCGGTGAAACCTGTGAAATGCCGGATATATATAAACCGGGTGAGTATGACCTCGTAGGTTTTGCTGTGGGTGTAGCAGAAAAAAGCAGGCTGATAAACGGTAAAAACATAGCAGACGGAGATGTGCTTATTGGGATAGCATCTTCGGGCTTGCATAGCAACGGTTATACATTAGTAAGAAAACTCGTCGAAGCAAACAAAATCAGCTATAATGACTATGAGGAATCACTCGGTAAAAAACTTGGTGAAGAACTGCTCACACCAACAAAACTATATGCAAAGCTAATAACTAAGCTGGTTGAAAATTTTGACATAAGAGGTATAGCAAACATAACAGGCGGCGGCTGGATTGAAAATATACCACGTATGCTGGCATCAGAAGATCAGATAGTTGAGCTATATAAAAACGTTTCACCGGTACCCGAAATTTTTAATCTTATTCAAAAATGGGGAAATATCGACGAGCTTGAAATGTATTCTACATTTAACATGGGCATAGGCATGGTTTTGTGTGTTAATCAGACCGATGCGCAGGCAGTTATATCCGCTGTTAACGATGCCGGAGAGAAAGCGTACAAGATAGGTAAAGTGTCTCAAAAAGAGACCGCTGATGTAGAAGGAGATAGTAACATTGTCATTATTTAACATAGCTGTACTAATATCCGGTACGGGGTCAAACCTGCAAGCAGTAATTGATGCAATAGAAAACGGATTTATTCCAAATGCAAAAATTGAGCTTGTAGTATCAAACCGCGGAGGTGTCTTTGGACTTGAAAGAGCAAAAAAACATGGCATAGACAGTATGGTTATAAGTAAAAACGAACCTGAAAAGTTACTTGAAACACTGATAAAAAGAAACATTAATGGTGTAGTTCTTGCCGGATATCTGGCAATACTCCCGCTTGAAATTATAAGCGCGTATTCAGGAAGGATAATTAACATACACCCTGCGCTACTGCCGGATTTTGGAGGAAAGGGATATTACGGAATAAATGTACATAAAGCCGTGCTAAAAGCCGGTGTTAAAACCACGGGTGCAACAGCACATTTAGTCGACAGTGGAATTGATACCGGAGCGATTTTAGTGCAAAGTGAGGTTTCTGTGAGACCCGAAGACACGGCACAGACCCTTCAGCAGCGTGTTCTCAAAACGGAACACAAGGTGTTAGTGTATGCAGTCAAAGCACTGGTAAACGGTGAAGCAACTGCATTATCGGAAAAACCTTTAATGCTCTCGCCAAAGAAAATTCTTATAATCGGAAACGGCGGCCGTGAACACGCAATTGGTATAAAGCTTTCCTTAAATCCCGAAACAGAGCTTTATTTTGCACCCGGCAACGGAGGAACAGCAAGCATAGGTGAAAATATAGATATCGCAGTCGATGACATAAATAAGCTTGTCGATTTTGCAACTGAAAATAACATCCATTTGACAGTTGTGGGACCTGAGCTGCCACTGACACTTGGAGTGACCGATGCCTTTCATGCCCGGGGACTGGCAGTGTTCGGACCAAAAATGTCGGGAGCAGGACTTGAAGGCAGCAAAGTATTTGCTAAGAAATTTATGCAAAAATACGAAATACCGACAGCAAAGTATGAAATAATAACAAACCTTAATGAAGGTATAAAAACACTTGAAAAATTCGAATTCCCGGTTGTAATAAAAGCAGATGGACTTGCTGCAGGAAAAGGTGTTTTTATTTGCGCTAACATGGATGAAGCGGAACTGGCGCTTAAAGATATGCTTGAAACAGGTACTTTTGGAAAAGCCGGCAGCACTGTTATCATTGAAGAGTTTCTGACAGGTAATGAAGTATCGTTGCTTTGTTTTACAGATGGTGTGACAATTGTTCCGATGGAAACGGCAAGTGACTATAAACGGGCACTAGATGGTGACAAAGGACCCAATACAGGCGGAATGGGCTGTATTTCACCGTCGCCGTACTATGTAGAAGGTATTGCCGATGACATAGTGCGAAAGACACTGTATGGCATTATTGCTGAAGGATTTGACTACAGAGGAGTTATTTATATCGGCCTTATTCTTACATCTGCAGGGCCGAAAGTGCTCGAATATAACGCACGTTTTGGTGACCCGGAAACACAGGTACTTCTCCCGCGTCTTGATATGGATTTGCTAATGCTGATGGATGCAATTGCGGATAAACGTCTTTCAAAATGTAAACCGATGTGGAAAAAGGAAAATGCCGTATGTGTTGTTCTGGCATCAAAAGGATATCCCGGAGAGTATGATACAGGGTTTGAGATAGAAATACCCGGCGGACTAAAAAGCAGTGTTTTTCATGCCGGCACAAGACTTAAAGACGGCAAGCCGGTTACAAGCGGAGGTCGTGTTTTGACGGTGACCGCGTTGGGAACAAGCCTTGACGAGGCGCGTGAAGCCGCATATAAAGATATAGAGAAAATTAATTTTAAAGGAAAGACATTTAGAACAGATATCGCAGATTTTAAGTACAAGGTCTTATAATGGAGGATACAATGCAAACAATCTACATAGGTAAAACAAAAGACGTTTTTGCACTTGAAGACAGCACTTATATGCTTGTTTTTAAAGATGATATGACAGGAATCAATGGAAAATTTGACCCGGGTGCAAACACGGTAGGGCTTACAGTTGACGGAGCGGGAATGGCATGCCTTGAGACTTCCGTTTATTTCTTTAAGCTATTGGAATCAAAAGGTTTCCCGACCCATTTTATAAGTGCTTTTGAAAAAGGTACTGCAGAGCAAAATAAAATGATAGTAAAACCTGCCAAAACATTCGGCGGAGGCTTGGAGGTCATTTGCCGCTACAAGGCTCTTGGTAGTTTTTTACGAAGATATGGCGATTATATACATGAAGGTGCTCCCCTTGACGGTGTGGTTGAAATGACTCTCAAAGATGACAAACGCGGAGACCCGCTAATAAATGAAGATGCTCTTGTAGCACTCGGCATACTCAAAATTGGTGAGTATTCGGAGCTCAGAGTACTGATGAAAAATATCTGCGATGTCCTTTTAAAGGATTTGGAAGAAAAAGGCTTGCAGCTGTGTGATATAAAGCTGGAATTTGGTAAAACCATTGACGGAAAGCTAATGATTATTGATGAAATATCGGGTGGAAATATGCGTGTATTACGCGAAGGTAAAACTATTGACCCGTTAGAATTACCAAAGTTAATTGTAAATTAAAGCAAAAAAAGTAAGGAAAAAGTAAGGAAAATGCAAGGCAAATGTAGAGCTTTTTACTGTGAAAGTTCGAAAACCCTTGCATTTTCAACGATTATAGTGTATAATGCAGCATAGTAATTGTATGACCTCTACTAAGGGAGACTAATAATGAAAAGAATTCTTATATCATTTATGCTTGTTATTATTATGCTTGCATTATTTTCATTACCGGCAGCAGCATCAGAAACTGATGATGTCAGAGCAGCATTAGCAAAAATCCAAGCGCAATTTCCAGGTGTAGAGCAGGTTGCAAAGCTTGTAAGTGATGCAAACACATGGCTTGTAGCAAATGGAGATAACCTTCCGACCGGTAGTGGTGCAATTGTCGAAGCTCAAGTAAATGCTGCAATTGCAACTGCAGGCGGCGCATCTTCATTATCAGCTTTATCGGAAGCCCAACGTAACAGTATTCTCGGCAACATAGCCGCTGCGGCAGATGCTGTTAATCTCGCTTTCTCGGTCAGTATATCGGGTGGTGTATACACATTTACTCTTAGAAATGCCGATGGAACTGTAATCTCGACTGCTGCGAACAATCCGATTAAGCAAACAGGACAGGATACTATTACAATAGTTATCATTACAATAGGTATAACAATACTGTTTGGAATTGCCATAACTGTAGCACTTATCACCGGTAAAAAAAGGCAACCAAACGCAGTTTAATTGATTAATATGCGTTTTAGCCATAGAAATCAAATAAAAGTAAAAAGCACGGTAAAAGGAAAAAGCCGCCGTGTATGGTATCTTACTGCACTTTTTCTCATGCCTGTTATATTTACACTGCTGACATTTGGTTTGTTTTATCTGATGCTTGAGCCGGTTATCAGCGGATATGCCGGAGCAGTGATGCTTTTTGTCGGAGATGAAGTTTATGATTCTCAGTATAAAATAACCAATTTATTGGCTCAGACATCACATGAGCAAGGTAGCGACCCT
>Ga0123356_10004719_pt1 | contig 14042 bp, 16 predicted proteins | sample TergutEmb28metaG_2_FD_92546 | JGI IMG/M metagenome (GOLD analysis project Ga0123356, IMG submission 92546) | Embiratermes neotenicus P3 segment gut microbial communities from Petit-Saut dam, French Guiana - Emb289 P3 | ecosystem: Host-associated > Arthropoda: Insects > Digestive system > Gut ...
CAGCGCGATAAACCTGATTATGGCAAGAGTATGATCCGTTTTTTTAATTTTTAAATTCACTTTTTTCCTCCTTAAAAAATGTTTCAAGCAATCTAATTAACTCTTTATTTTCTACTCCAAGATCACGCAGTTCATGAATAAAACGTCCAAGTACTTCGCGAATTTTCCGGTTTAAGCTGTCGTCTTCCATTACCGGTTTTTTGTCAGAAACATAAGTGCCGCTTCCCACCTGGGTTTCCAAAACACCGCGGATTTCCAGCTCGCCGTATGCCTTGGCAATAGTGTTAGGGTTGGTTTTTAAATCAACCGCAAGGGAACGGATTGTCGGCAGTTTGTCGCCGCTGTTCATTCGCCCGGAAAGGATAGCATATTCAATCTGCTGGATTATCTGCCTGTAAATCGGTGTCCCGTTTACAGGGTCCAGCGAGAAATGGATAATCTCCTCGTGGGTCTTAAGCCCGGGCTTTAAAGCCATTGTACTATTCATCTAGTACAAGTGTAAGTGTACTAGTACAATATGTCAAGTAAAATTTTCAAAAAATTTGATAAATTTTGAAGAAATTTGTCCTTGCCTGACCACTGCTTAGCAAAGCCAAGTATCAAGTGGTCAGGTACGAAACGCGGAAAAACGCAGAATTTAGAGTAAAAGTAGCAAAAATAGCCCCAAAAATTAAATATTTCGTATATACTTAATTAAATAAGGGGATAAGATGATTATTTATCATGGAAGTGATATTCCGGTAATCAAACCAAAAATTCTTAGCACCAACCGCTTTCTAGATTTTGGTGAAGGATTTTACACAACATCTTCTTATGAGCAAGCCAGAAGATGGTCTCAGCGAATCGCCGATGTCAGAAAGTCAAAAAACTCAATTATAAGTTTTTATGATTTTGATATAGATAAAGCAAAAAAAGATTTACAAACCATTCAATTTGATGAACCTTCTGCAGAATGGCTAAATTTTGTCGTATTATGCCGAAACGGGAAAGAAACTGATTTTAAATATGACATAGCTATAGGTCCTGTTGCAAATGATAATGTTTATGAGACTATCAGGCTATTTGAAACTGGAATTTATACAAAAGACGAAGCAATAATTCGTTTAAAAATAGAAAAAATCTATAATCAAATACTTTTTCATACAGAAGAAGCTTTAAAATATTGCATTTATACGAAACACGAGAATGCAGATAAAGGTTCAAATGAGTAAAGAAAAATTTCAAGTACTGATGCCCCTTTTTGTGTCTGCTCTAATTAAAAAAATTATTGAACAAAAAAACGTATCTGCTAATGAAGCATTTTCCAGTTTATATAATTCTAAACTGTACATCCTGCTTGATGATGAACAAACCAAAGTATGGCACTACAGTACAGAAAAGCTGTATCATCTTTTTGAAGAAGAAATGAATACAGGTAACTTCGACTTCCCGGAGTGTTAGATGGATAAAGTACTACACTTTAAGGTTTTTTGCTTAGAAAATTATAAAACAGCGCATGATCTTACCGGAAAAGCCGCCTATGATATTTTTCAAAAATACGAGGTATTTAATTATATTACAGATTTTTTTGATATCCTTCATTCGTTTGGCGCGCTTTATTTAGTTAATGACATTGATGAATTTATTTCAAACCGTGAAAATTCTATAAAATAATAATCTAAAAGGCATCGTACTAGGAACACAAAGAATTGTGTCCGCGGACTCCCTACCTTAGTAGCTTCGTTAAACCGGCGAAGTCAAAGGGAGAGCTAAAATCATCCAATCCGGGTAATGCTGCGCCAAGGGTGTAGTTTCCGGTGCAGGAAAAGTTAACATCGGAGCTGTTGGTAATAATGCGTGTTAGCTCGGCGACCATTGATAGACTGGAGAACGAAATATCAATCGGAATCTGGACTTTTCTGCCTGCCGGGATTTGAGTATTATTTGCAACTTTTCCGTCTCCCCATCTGGAGTTATTTACCATAAGGTTATAATTAAAGTCTTTTACATTCATGGCGAAATTGTTGTTGTTTTCAATTTCCAGCATGGCTTTAAAATCAAGCCTGGTAAGGCTGATATTCTCTGCTCTTATTCCATTGAATGTAAGCACCGGCACTTTAAGAAGCGGAAGCGCTGCTGTTATATTAGTTAAATTTAATCCGCCTTCTCCTGCAAATGCCGGAATGTTAAAATCGGTATTTAATGAGAGTCTGCTTTGAACTTCGTTTAAGTTCCTAAGAGCCAGAAAGTTCTGGAACAGCTCAAGATAATTTACAGAAAGCCTTATTAACACAGGAGTTACTGCAGCGGCTGCGAGCGGTTTGGAAATATCAACAGAGCTTTTTAAGAACGAATTATTATTAACAGAATAATCATAAGCCATTTTGGGTAATGGCAGTTCAAACTGATTCGGATTCTCTACATTCACAGAAAATAAAAGTTCAGCTTTGGTAGAATCAAGTTTATCCAGTTTAAACGAAGGGGCGCTGATTTTAGGCATTTGTAAAACCGGGAAAACACCTTCGTGATCAAAATTCCATTTTAATTCGCCCAAAACAGGAAAATCATATTTAGCGGCAAGCGCTATCGCAAAATTCGCCTGCTCTCTGCCCTTTAACGATGCAAAGGTGTTAAAAAAATCAACATAAGTAAAGCTAATCAACACATCAACGATATTGCTTCTGCGCGCTTTTATGGATTGCTGATTACCGCCCAATTGTCCCTTAATAAAAGAATTTTTATCTACAAAAAACTCCCAATCGATATCCGGGAAAGGAATGGAAATTGAATTTGGGTTTTCTACATTCACCTTGGCTAATAATTTGATGTCAGAAAAACTTATACCTGCAAGTTCTACAGAACGAAATGTTAAAACCGGTTCGCTAAAAATACCTCTGATTGTTTCACAGGTGGTTAATGTAAAAATGGCAATGATAGCCGTAAGGATCAAACCTGCTTTTTTAAAATTAAACTTTTTCATTTATTTCCTCCTTATAATATCAAATCCACAATATGGCACCAGCGCTCTTGGTATGCGCACAGTACCGTCTGCCTGTTGATTATTTTCCAGTATTGCAATGATAGCACGGGAAACAGCAATTGCCGTCCCGTTAAGCATGTGTACAAATTTATTTTTTCCGTCTGTGTCTTTAAACCGGATGTTTAACCTGCGTGCCTGATAATCGGTACAATTGGATGTCGAAGTAACTTCGCCGTATTCGCCGCCATTGCGTCCGGGCATCCAGGCTTCCAGGTCCCATTTGCGGTAAGCAGGCGCGCCTAAGTCACCTGTGCAGGTATCCACTACTCTAAACGGAATATTTAAACCTTCGAATATTTCTTCTTCTATTGAACGCAGTTCTTCGTGGAACTTGTCCGATTCTTCGGGCAGACAATAAGCAAACATTTCCAGTTTGGTAAACTGATGAACGCGGTAAAGTCCTTTGGAAAATTGTCCGGCTGCTCCTGCTTCACGTCTGAAACAATGTGAAAGCCCAGCCATGCGAAGAGGAAGTTTTTCTCTTGGCAAGATTTGATTTGAATAGTAACCGCCTAAAGTGATTTCTGCAGTTCCTACCAAACATGTATCCTCGCCTTCCAGTGTGTAGACATTGGACTCTGCTCCGCGCGGATTAAAACCAATACCTTCGAGAATTTCTTCGCGGGCAATGTCTGGGGTAATAAACGGAGTAAATCCTTTATTCTGCAATATATCCAGAGCGTAGCGGACAAGACCCAGTTCAAGGTAAACACCTTCGTTTTTAAGGTAATAAAATTTTGTGCCAGATACTTTTGTACCGGCATCAAAGTCGATAATATCAAGGTCCTGACCCAATTGAACATGGTCGGCAGGTTCAAAATCAAACTTTGGTATTGTCCCGGATTTTTTAACTTCCAGGTTGTCTTTATCTTCTTTGCCGACAGGCGCGTCCGGATGCGCCATATTGGGAATTTTTCGCGCTTCGGTTAACAGCTCTGTTTCCACAGCCGCAAGATCACTTTCCGCTGCGGCAATTTCTTCTTTTAATTTTTTGCCTTCTTCGATAAGCGCATTTCGCACATCCTGCTCAAGCTTGCCTTTCATGGCATCGGCATTGGCATTGCGTTTTTGCTGCAAACCTTGCAAATTTGTGGTAAGTTCGGTTCTTTTAACGTAAAGGCGCGCCACTGCTTCGGCATCAGCCTTCATAAAACGGTCGGCAATGTTACCAGTAACCGCATGCAAATTTTCTGTTATAAATTTATAATCCAACATATAACTATTGTATCAGAATATATACGATTAGACTAGAGTTTGATTTTTTATTTTACCATCTAAAAAATCTGCAGATATACGAATAGACTCGCCAATTGCTTTTTCTATGTCATCATCTTCTACTCCAAGCTGGTTACATCCGCGGAGTCTGTCAATGTATGCATCTGCGCTTTGTATACCGGAAAGTTTTGGCAGATATATTCCGCTTATATTTTCTCCGCTCTCGCGCAGTTTTTCTTCCATGTACTTTATGCCAATATTCAGAAGCCAGTTTGGAATGGTAATTACTATTCTTCCGGGCATTCCCATGTTCTTATGAACGATAGAAAGAAAAGATCTCCATGGCATATTATAACAGCCGATAGGCCAGCATTTACCGCCCTTTGATGTTTCCAATGCGCCAGCTATCGCCTGGGCAGCCTGTTTTCTTGTTATCATTGCAGTACCGCCTTTTGGGTACATGGTAACGATTTTCATGCTGCGTATTGCTTTTACAAGAATTGTCCAAACAGGTTCGCGTCCCTGCTGAACGCCGAAAATATACGGCAGTTCAAGAATGGCAACATTAAAATCGTCATCGGCAAACGACAAAGCCATTTTTTCCTGTTCACGCCTGCTTTGAATGTACGGATGCCATTTTGCAAGTTCCAGATGCGGCCATTTTTTATCAAAGTAGGAAAAATATGACCCGCAGATAACTGTGTGTTTCACACCGCATTCTTTAGCGATACGCAAATATTTTTCCAGCGGAGTAACATTGTTTTTAATATAATATTCGTATATCGGAGACGGTCCGGATACTCTTTCATTCATTCCGGCAGCGAAAATAAAACCATCGCAGCCGTAAAATAAATCACGGATTTCGTCATCTGTAAGCGTAAGATAATCATTAAATTCCAGTTCCATCTGCGGCGGATATACCACTTCCGGAGCTGGCGGTAATGCAATGGCTCTAATTTCGTGTCCGCGTTTAATTAATTCTTCGGCAGCGGCGCTTCCCAAAAATCCTGTTCCGCCAATCAGGAATATTTTCATGTGGAAATTATAGCATATTATTAATTACTGTTTCTATCAGCACGGGCTTACCGGAAGTTAGTAATTGTTTTGCTTGTTCAAGCGCGATAATAAAAGACTTTTCGTTCGCCGCGCTGAATGCGGGCACATTGTAAGCGGCGGCAAGTTTTACAAAATCAGGGCCGCTGCCTGAAAGATCCGTCTCAAAATAGTTTGATTTATACGATAATTTTTGCCATTGGCGCAGCATGCCAAGAGCGCGATTGTTAAATACAATAACTAATACCGGAAGTTTATACTTTACAAGAGTTGCCATCTCGGTGTTATTCATTTTAAAACTGCCGTCGCCTGTAAAAAGCACAACAGGCACTTTTGGGTTTGCAATTTTAGCTCCCGCTGCCGCGCCCAAACCAAAACCCATTGTGCCCATGCCGCCGGAACTTAAAAACTTTTGTCCGGTTTTAAACGGATAGTACTGCGCTGTCCATATCTGGTGCTGACCGACATCGGTTACTACTATTGAGTTCTCTCCCAATGTTTTGGCTGTTTCCTGAATAATAAAGCGCGGCAGCAATTTTTTCCCGGCAGCGCTTTGCTTGCGGTCAGGCGCTTTTGTTTTAAAAGCGGCAATTTCGCTGCTCCATTTTGCATAAGCATTTGCAGAAGCATTCGCGGGTAATTCTTTTACAAGTCTTCCCAAAACTTCTTTTAGATCTCCAATAATAAAAGCATCAGTGTTAATATTTTTATTTATTTCTGCAGGGTCAATGTCTATGTGAATAATTTTTGCGTTTTTTGCGAACCTTTCATCATTGCCGGTTACACGATCAGAAAAACGCGCGCCAAGAGCGATTAACAAATCGCACTTTTTCACAGCTTTATTAGAAGCTGTCGTACCATGCATACCGGTTAAACCCAAACACAGCGGATGCTCGCTGGAAAAAGCGCCCATTCCCATGAGCGACAACGCTACAGGCGCGCTTAAAAGTTCTGCAAGTTTTTTTACTTCTGCGTTTGCGCCGGAACGAACCGCGCCGCCGCCAACATAAAGCACAGGACGTTTGGAGTTTTTAATTAATTCAACTGCCTTTTCTAATTCTTCTTCTTTATAAGTCTCTCGCTTTGCTCTTTCATTCTCATCTTTACTCCGCGCTAATCCGCGTAAATCAAGAGGGGAACCTTCACCCTGCGGGTTCGGTTGAGGTTCCGCGGACAATGAATCCAATTCAGCGCCAATCACATCCTTTGGTATATCAATCAATACAGGACCCGGTCTTCCCGCTTGCGCAACAATAAAAGCTTCGTTAACAATGTCTGCCAAATCGCGAACATCTTCTACAATCCAGTTGTGTTTTACTATTGGCATTGTAATCCCGGTTATGTCAACTTCCTGAAAACTGTCTTTACCAAGAAGCGGAAGACCAACGTTACCTGTAATTGCAACAACCGGAACAGAATCAACAAATGCAGTTGCAATTCCCGTAACAAGATTAGTCGCGCCGGGACCGGAAGTAGCAAGACACACTCCTATTCTGCCTGTAGAACGCGCATAACCATCGGCAGCATGCGCGGCGTGCTGCTCGTGACTTACAAGAATATGTTTAATACGATCTTTACATTTACTTAGCTCTTCATAAATATCCAAAACCGCGCCGCCAGGATAGCCAAAAATAGTGTCAACGTTGTTTTGAATTAATGATTCTACCAAAATGCGTGCGCCGGAATACTTCATTTTATTTCCTGTTCATTATTGAGCGTGAATCAGCATATATTCGATGGAGTCCACAAGAGCGGCGCGGCTTGCGTCGATAATATCTGCGCTCACTCCAACAGTATTCCAGCTTCGCTGACCGTCTGTAGATTCGATTAAAACGCGAACGCGCGCGGCAGTTGCATCCTTGCCGTCTATTACTCTAACCTTGTAATCTTCAAGCCTCATCTTTGCAAGCCCCGGAAAAAACCTTGTTAGCGCGCGGCGAAGAGCTTCGTCCAATGCGCCGACAGGACCTACTCCTTCTGCAGCGGCAACTTCATGTTGATCTCCAACCAGAACCTTTACCCACGCGTTAGAACATTCTATTTTTGCTCCCTTTGGGTGCTCGCTTAATACACGATACGCTTCGATAGTAAAAAGCGGATTATATCTGCCAAGTTCCCGCAGGATCAATATTTCAAAACTGGCATCTGCGCCTTCGTAAGCCCATCCATCCGCTTCAAGGTTTTTTAACTTTTCGGCTAACGAAACAATAACCGGATGATCCTTATCCACCGCCGGCTCAATTAATTTAACACGTTCAGCAATCGCAGCCCGGCCGCCTACTTCGCTCATCAAAAGATGGCGGGCATTGCCAACAGTCTCCGGGCTTACATGTTCAAAAGAACGATTTAATTTTAAGACGCCATCTGTATGCATTCCCGCCTTGTGCGAAAAAGCATGCGCGCCAATATACGGCAAGTCGTCGCTGATAATTACATTTGCGATTTCCGCTGTCTTTCTGGTTAGCTCGCCTATACGGACAAGGTTACCCTGCGGCAAACAGCGAAGACCCAGCTTAAGTTCCAAAGACGGGATAAGCGCTGCAAGAGAAGTATTCCCGCAGCGCTCGCCAAAACCAACAAGAGTACCCTGCACATGAGTACAGCCCGCCTGCACTGCGGCAAGCGAATTTGCAAGCGCAAGACCGCAATCATTGTGCGCATGAATGCCAAATCGGGAATCCGGGTATTTTTTTAAAACATCAAGCGCTGCGGCTGTAATCATATCCGGAAAAGTTCCGCCGTTAGTGTCACATAACACAATAGTATCCGCGCCTGCCTCCAAAGCCGCATTTACCGTAGAAATTGCATAAGCCGGATTTGACACCCAGCCGTCAAAAAAATGTTCAGCATCATAAATTACAAAACGTCCTTCTTTTTTTAAAAAGTTTATTGTTTCGCCAATCATGGCAAGATTTTCTTCCGGCAATACCTGCAGCACTTCGTTTACATGCAGATCCCAGCTTTTTCCAAAAATAACAATACCTTCCGTACCGGCATCTAACAGGGAACGAAGCTGGCTGTCATCATGCGCTTTTATATCTTTCTTTCGCGTTGAACCAAAAGCGCAAAGCCTGGCATTTTTAAGCTTAAGACCAGCAGCCTGGCGGAAATATTCTAAATCTTTAGGATTGCTTCCCGGGTTACCCGCCTCTATCCAGGTTACGCCAAGTTCATCAAGCGTTTCTGTCACAGCTAGCTTATCACGCAGAGAGAAAGTTATTCCCTCTCCCTGAGCGCCATCGCGTAAAGTAGTATCCAGTATTTCTATATCAAACTTCATAATTTATACATTAGGTAAAACAAACCTTCCCTTATTTACATTATAAGTCATTTTTTTATATTTAATAAAAAATTCGTTATTGCCGCCTGATAATTCCATCTTTTTTGGCATATTAACTTTTTTTACTAATTCTTCTTTATTAATATTTTTATTGCTTTTCTGAAGACCAACAATTACATCCGCGACTTTCATTATTAACTGCTCGTTTTCCGATCTTTTACTATCATCAATAAATTTTATAATAATTTTTGCAATAAAATAAACTATGCCTGCCAGAACAAGAAAAACAGCAAGACCTATAATAACAAGAAAAGAACCGTAAAAATCTACCATTTGTACATTTTACCGGAAACCATGTTTTTTATCTACTTGAAAAAGAGTTATTTCTTTACAACTGACAGTACATTTGCGCCGCGTTCCAGCGCTACGAGCCCTGTGCGTGCAAGTTCAAGAATACCGTAAGGACGCAAAAGCAGTAAAAGGCCGTTAAGTTTTTCCATATTGCCGGTTACTTCTATCGTGATGGTAGACTGAGAAACATCGACAACACGGGCGCGGAAAATACCTGCAATTTCGATAACAGCAGGACGGTTCTTTTCGTCAACACCGATTTTAACCAGCATAATTTCGCGGCGCAGACAGGAAGCGCTGTCCAGTCCGCGCACTGCGATTACATCAACAAGTTTTTCAAGCTGTTTAATTATTTGATCCAGAATGCGCTCTTCGCCGGTTACTGCGATTGTCATTCTGGAGATTGAAGGGTCTTCTGTTTCGCCGACCGTCAGACTATCAATGTTAAAACCGCGGCGGCTGAAAAGACCGGATACCCTGCTTAAGGTTCCGGCCCTGTTTTCTACCAGCACCGATACTACATGCTGTTTTATAACTTTTGGTTTAGCCACTATTTTTTTCTGGTTGTTACGGCGTTTGCTACCTTCTGGTTGATATCAGAAAGATCCGCGCGGACTATCCTGGCTTTGTCTAAAGCATCCTGATATCTGCCGGATAACTGATCAACTTCCGCTCTGTCGGTGGTTTCGTGCGCGCTTACAATTGACCTTTCCAGTGCGTTATAATCCAGAGCCAACTGCGAATATCTGGCGCCGGCTACATTCCGGGTCGTTTCGTCAATTTCTTCCCTAAGGCTGGCTATCAATGTATCTGATTCTGAACCGGCTCTTTGCGCCGCAAATCTTCCGTCGTTTATTGCTTTTTCCGCAGCAAGAATTGCTTCGGCAGCATTGGTTCTGGCAGCATCATAATTCTTGGAATCCGCCTCAGACTGCATGCGTCTTAGAGCATCCCTTGCGCGAGCCAGGGTACCAGGGGCATACTGAACCGCGTTAGCGTCGTTTTCCGCTTTAAAAACCGCTTCCCGGGCGCTTTCCATCTCTGCCAAAGGAGGCTTGGCGCATCCCAGAACAAGAATAGAAACTACGCAGAAAATATAGATTAACTTCACTTTCATATTATACTCCTTTAATCATTTTACTACATTTTCAATAATTATTCCATAATACCTTGAATAATATTGTATCAAGCTTTACTTTCTATAATATGAACATAGTCTGGCTCATAAAACCTGGTCTTTTTATATATGAATGTATAAAGATCATCGTTATTGCCACTTTACTGATAATGCAGAGCCGCGAGCCTGCGTTTTTTATAAAGTTGATTCTGGCAGCGCCGGGAACCCTTTTTCCGTTAATGGCATTATTTATATGGCTGGATACCAGCCGCTACAAGGCATATTTACCCCTTTTTGCAGCCGGAAAATGTGTAGGTATTTTTATTTTAATGGGCTGGTTTATTGTTTCCCGACAGGTTACAATGATTGGTAGTCTTTTCAATGCTGCCATGTATATCGAAATGATATTGTTAAGCGGTGATTTATTTGCCCTGGCTGCAGTTCTGCTGATAATGAATGATTTAAAAATTTCTACGGAAATTCCGGCAATATCAGAGGTGGAGGAAAATTAATGCGAGTTATTCCGATTGCAAGCGGTAAAGGCGGAGTAGGAAAATCCCTGGTTTCGGCGAATCTGGCTGTCGCTTTCGCCCAAGCAGGACAGCGAGTCGTTCTGGCGGATCTTGATCTTGGAGCATCCAACCTGCATCTGGTTTTGGGACATCAGGCGCCAAAAACGGGCATTGGCACATTTTTAAACAACACAAAGGCAGACTTTGCCAATGTTATAACCGAGACCGATGTTCGCGGACTTAGGTTCATCCCCGGCGACAACGAAATTCCCGGAACTGCAAACCTTACAACCTTCCAGCGGAAAGCGCTCGTTAAAAGACTGCTCGCATTAAAAGACGATACCGATATCCTTATCCTTGACTTGGGCGCGGGAACGCATCAATCTATTCTGGATTTCTTCCTGCTTTCCAACCATGGCATTGTAGTATCCGCTCCCGCTGTAACTGCAGTGTTAAACGCCTATGTGTTTCTAAAAAATACAGTATTCCGCCTGATGTACAGTTCCTGCGCAAAAGGTTCAAAAGCGCGTTTATTCCTGGAAAGATTACGCAAAGACGGCGCCGGTCATATTTACATTCCAAAAATACTTCCGCAGATTAAAAAGATCGATTCTGCATCCTATAAGAAATTCGTAGAGCGCCTTAACGCTCTTCATCCGCGCCTGATTATGAATATGGTAGATGAACCCAAAAACGCAGACGTTGCAATGAAAATACGCCGTTCCTGCGAAGAATATCTGGATCTTAAAATTGAACACATGGGAATTATTTACCGCGATATGGTTCAGGATAAAGCGCTTTCCGGAAGGCTTCCGATTGTACTTTACAAACCGCAGTCAATTCTGTCGCAGGCAGTTTACCGGATTGCAGACAAGATTCTGGAAACTCCGGAAGATGACTTTACCCCGGATGACAAACAAATAGAAGAAAGTTTCCAGGAAGCCGAAATGGAAGCAGAAATTGACTTTGATACCAAGATGGAATATGTCGAAGACCTTCTGCATTCCGGCGCAATGAGCCAGGGAGACTTAATAGAAACTGTTAAATCACAGCAGCTTGAAATATCAAAAATTAAAAAGGAAAATAATTTCCTAAAACTAAAACTGACAAAAGCAATACAACAGGGTTTTAAGGCATAATATGCACTTCCCTTCATGGCTTAAACCAGAAATAATTCCCGGTCTTCCAATCCGCTGGTATGGGCTTATGTACATTTTCGCGTTTGGCACTGCATTTTTGGTGTACCGCAGGCAAATAAAAGAAAGAAAATTCCCAATGTCAGAAGATGATTTTTCCAGCATGTTCTTTTGGGGTATTTTATCTTTATTAGTCGGAGCCAGATTATTTTCTACTCTTATCTACGAAACAAGCAATATTTATTTAAGACAGCCATGGTTAATATTCTGGCCTTTCAGAAACGGTAAATTTACCGGGCTTCAGGGTATGAGTTACCACGGCGGCGCATTCTTCGGCTTGCTCTCTGTAGTTATCTTTGCAAAAGTTAAAAAATTCAGCTTTAGAGAAATCGGCGACATGTTTGCGGCAAGTATTCCGCTTGGCTATACATTCGGGCGATTGGGAAATTTTATTAACGGTGAACTTTACGGCAGAGCAACTGCAGGTCCCTTGGGAATGGTCTTTCCTCATGCAACACCGCTTCCGGCAAGCGAATCCTGGGTTGTAGAAATTGCCGAAAAAACAGGCACTGCAATAACAGGTGCGTTTGTTAACCTGCCCCGCCACCCTTCTCAATTGTACGAAATGATATTCGAAGGCATTATCCTGTGGGCAATTATCTGGTTCTTCCGCAGCCGCAAACCATTTAAAGGTTTTCTTGTGGGACTTTACTTCCTTGGCTACGGCTTATTCCGTTTTATTATTGAATATTTCCGCGAGCCGGATGCCGATCTTGGCTACCGTATCGAGTTTGTAAAAACCACTCTTCCGCCTGCATATGCTCATCCGTTATTTAGTTTTTCCACAGGGCAGGTACTTTGCTTTTGGATGATCCTTTTTGGCATTATCTGGCTTATCGTCGCGTCACGTCTGCCAAACAGAGAAGTTGTCTATATCTATAACGAAGACGAAAACCCAACCCAAAAAACTGTTAACAAAGAAGAAGCCGCCAAAGAACGTAACAAACGAAGAAAACTACGAAAGAAATTGAAGTAGCGGAGAAAGCGGTAACTGTTACGCTTCACATGTCCCTGTGAGGCAATGCGTGAACTTGACAATATTCTGAATATGAGTTATATTGAATACATCTTCGTAAGAGGATCGCCACTTAATGAGGCGGCGTTGTGGCCTCATTTTCCCGAACCCGGTTTTGCATTAGCAAAGCCGGGGGATTTTTTTATTTACCAATTAATGATCTTAATTCTTCATAAGTCCATGTATGTAATTCTCCGATTTTTTCAAAATAACATATAAAAGATCCTTTCCCATGATGGTATTTCAATACACCAGCTATTTTTGCTTTAACGCTATTAATATGAATATTAGACAATAATCTTATATATACAGAATGTCTTTTTGGAAACTTTTCAGCAATTAAACGGGAATTTAGTAATGATTCTCCTTGTTTATATCCAAGTCTAAATTTTCCACCTAGTGTTTCTCTTGTTCCAGATATTGTTTTCATTTCTGTAATTTCACCGTCTAAAACTGAATCAGCGCACCTTTTATATTTTTCTCCTTTTATTTCCACTTCCGGCAGAAAAAAAGCCACACTCCCTCTACCTGTCAAAATCCTAACCTGAGACATTTCTTTTTCCCATTTATTTGGTTCTTTTATCTTTTGCAAAAGACGGCTTTTCGCAACCCAAACATTATGTTCTATTACTATCCATTCTTCATCAGGGAATAAGGCTTTAGCCAATTTAAGAGATTTTTTATAATATTCAGGCATTTTTAGTATATCTACTTAAATCATTTCACGCTTCATTGATTAAGCATCGTGTATTATAACTTCGGATTCTTCCAAAGCAGCCAAAACCTTGCCGCTAAAACACACTCTGGTTTTGGGGTTCTATTTCAAAAAAAGAAACAAGGTGAAATATTCCCAACTCAACCTTGAATTTTCATTATATATTGATTGTCAAATTATACTTAAATTATGACCCTCAGGCTCAGCGTCCAATTACTTCGATGTCTTCGGTCCCTGAGCATGTTCGCGCTGAGCCTGTCGAAGTATCAAAGGATGATGCGCTTTATTGGCCCCCCATCAATCTCCCGTTCTCGTCGTTTAACAGCGTATAACGTTAAATCCCTAACAGCCTTAATAGTATCTTCAAATAAGATGCCTTCTGCATACGAGTATTCAGAAGCGTACTTTTTCCAGTGGCTGTTTAGAATTGCACTCTTTTTAATAACATCAAGAATTTCAGAAACATTACTTATCATTTCTGTTGATTTTCTGTATTCCGCAGTAGCACAAAGAGCTTTACGAAAAACATCAATATTATATTTTTGAGTTTTAGATATAAGATAAACATC
>Ga0123356_10004720_pt1 | contig 14041 bp, 8 predicted proteins | sample TergutEmb28metaG_2_FD_92546 | JGI IMG/M metagenome (GOLD analysis project Ga0123356, IMG submission 92546) | Embiratermes neotenicus P3 segment gut microbial communities from Petit-Saut dam, French Guiana - Emb289 P3 | ecosystem: Host-associated > Arthropoda: Insects > Digestive system > Gut ...
ATATATAGATTTTGGAAATGCTAAACGCCGTTTTGGAGTTGATATGAAAAAAAGTAAAAATACTACGAATGATATAGCGGTACAAGAATTTCAGCAAGTACACAGCATAATTTCACAGCACCGCTTACGGGCATTGCAGACTGTCAACAGCGAAAATCTGCTTACTGCATGGAATGTTGGCGCTTTTGTATCTGAGCGTCTCAAAAACTCCGCTTGGGGCAGTAAAACTGTTATGCAGTTATCGGAGTATCTGCGTACGCAAGATCCTACTTTGAAAGGATATAGCAGGCGAAATATATACAATATGGTGACATTTTATGACACATATTTTTCCTTTGAGTTTCAACAAATTGCCGAAAAATTGAATTTGAGTAAATTTGTCCAGCCAGTGGTTGGACAAATTGTGCAGGCACTGCATGCACAATTAAAAAGCACCGCAATTGTCCAGTTTGAGACTGGACAAATTGTGCAGACAGCGCCTGCACAATTTCCAAATTTTCTCGAATTAACAACATTATCCAATCATTTTGAGATACTTAATGCTTCTAAAACCATAGAAGAACGAATCTTCTACATCCTCTATGCCTATAAAGAAAAATTAAATTACAGAGAAATGCGGCGCTGCTTAAAAAACCACACATTCGCCTCACTAATGGGTGATAAACATAATTTCTCCAAAGGGCTAAAACAAATCTACCCACAAACCGTCCCAATGCTAAAAGACACCGTTTTTGTAGATTTTCTTGGATTACCTAAAAAACATTCAGAAAAAAAACTGAAAAAAAGCATCTTGTCTAACGTGAAAGATTTTGTCCTTGAAATAGGTAAAGATTTTCTGCATTACGCAACGGAACTGCCTTTGCAAGTGGGCAATTCTACATACAAGGTGGACTTAGTATTTTATCACAGAGGGTTGCAATGCCTTGTAGCAATCGAATTGAAAACTACAAAATTTAAACCTGAATACATGGGGCAGCTTGAATTTTACTTGGAAGCTCTTGACCGCGATGTTAGGCGCAGTAACGAGAATCCAAGCATTGGCATACTGCTTTGTCAAGAAGCGGATCGAAGCGTTGTAGAGTACGCAATGAGCCGCAGTTTAAGTCCTACGATGGTTGCGGAATATAAGCGGCAGCTTATTCCTAAAGAGGTGTTGCAGCGGTCGTTGGATGAGTTTTGTGATTTTTTAGGATGAAAGTTATTAAGCCCCCGTTTTAGGGTGGGTTGGGTATAATGATACTGCGGTTATTTATTTTATAGATGTGTAAATAGATTTCATTATTAAAGCTCCATTCTCGGATTGTGTCAGGAAGTCAAAACACACAACTCTCAAACCGAAAGCGGAGCCGAATCAGGTTTTTGCGTTTTTTTATTTTATGTAAAACGAAATTTTTGTGAATTTTTTATGAATAACGCAGTAAGGAACGATTACAAACTATGCCTGACAACAAAAAAGAACAGGAACGCGCGGAACTGCACCGTACTATATGGGGAATCGCAAACGATCTGCGCGGAAGCGTAGACGGATGGGATTTTAAACAATACGTACTTGGTATGTTATTCTATCGTTATGTATCGGAGAATATCACTGCGTATATCAATTCTAACGAACATGATTCCGGTGATACTTCGTTTAACTATGCGGCTGTCTCTGACAATAAAGCCAAAAAAATTCGCGGTGATCTCGTCAAAACAAAAGGCTTTTTCATCCTGCCGAGTGAACTTTTTGAAAGTGTCAGAAACCGCGCGGCTGCGGACGAAAATCTCAACGAAACACTCGAACGTGTATTCAAAAATATTGAAACTTCGGCGCAGGGAACCGACAGCGAAGCCAACTTTAAAGGGCTGTTTGACGATATAGATGTAAACAGCAACAAGCTCGGCAGTACCGTGGCAAAACGTAACGCGAATCTCGTAAAACTTATGAACGGTATCGCCGATATGAAACTCGGTGAGCAGCGTGACGCCGCGCCCAATCGTGCAGTACGTGATTATTCCGAAAATACGATTGATCTATTCGGTGACGCTTACGAATTTCTGATGGGCATGTACGCAAGCAACGCCGGAAAAAGCGGCGGTGAATACTATACCCCGCAGGAAGTTTCCGAACTGTTAACGCGCATTGCCCTCGTGGGAAAAACCGAAGTAAACAAAGTCTACGATCCCGCGTGCGGAAGCGGTTCGCTCCTGCTTAACTTCGCAAAAATTCTCGGTAAAAACAATGTCCGGCAAGGCTTTTATGGTCAGGAAATCAATATCACAACTTACAACCTTTGCCGCATAAATATGTTTCTGCACGATGTGGATTTTGATAAATTCGACATCAGTCACGGCGACACGCTAACCGAGCCGACTCATTGGGATGATGAACCTTTTGAAGCTATAGTATCCAATCCGCCGTATTCAATCAAATGGGCGGGTGACGAAAATCCTCTGCTTATAAATGATCAGCGTTTTTCTCCCGCAGGTGTGCTTGCGCCAAAATCAAAAGCCGATCTCGCGTTCATCATGCACAGCCTCTCATGGCTTGCGACAAGCGGAACAGCCGCGATTGTCTGTTTTCCCGGTATACTCTACCGCGGCGGCGCGGAACAAAAAATCCGCAAATATCTTATTGATAATAATTACATAGACTGCGTGATTCAACTGCCTGACAATATGTTTTTCGGGACGAGTATCGCCACTTGTATCATGGTGCTAAAGAAATCTAAAAGCGAAAATAAAACCCTGTTTATTGACGCAAGTCGTGAGTTCGTTAAAGTTACAAACAATAACAAATTGACGCCGAAAAACATCGAAAAAATTGTAGACGCGTACACAAAACGCAAAACCGTAAAGCACTTCACAAAATTAGTTCACAATAATGACATCGCCGCGCAAGATTATAACGTCTCTGTCAGCACATACATAGAACAGGAAGACAAGCGCGAAGCCGTAGACATAACAGTCCTAAACGCCGAAATAGAGCGCATTGTTGCCCGTGGGGATGTTCTGCGGCGTGAGATTGACAAAATTATCACCGAAATTGAGAGGGGATAAGAATTCACACATGAACAACAAAATATCTCCGAAAGATTTTGGTGAAATAAAAAATCTTGTCAACGTAATCATAAACGCATATTGCCAAAAAGAAGTTGCAAACGAAATAATGCGCTTAGAGTTCATTTCAAATGCTTTAGGTGTTGCTCCGAACATCCGTAATGTGCTTTCCGAGATAGCAAGTTATTCAAAAGAGGCTTCAAAATATAAACCCAATCAAAAGGAGCATTGGGTTTGGGAGGTCAAAAGCGCTCTTTACAGATTAGAATTATATGCTGAACAGGTGGTTGATAATGAGTAATCTTGAACAAATACTTACGGAGTTTTATCAGGAAGATGTGGAATATAAAACACTTGGCGAAATTGCTACCGAGATGTATCGCGGAGCAGGAATTAAACGCGACCAAGTGACAAAAATTGGTATACCCTGTGTTCGATATGGTGAAATTTATACCACTTACAATATTTGGTTCGATAAATGTGTTTCACATACAAACGAAGAAAAAATTACGGGCAGAAAATATTTTGAATACGGTGATATTTTGTTCGCAATCACAGGCGAAAAAGTTGAAGAAATCGCAAAATCATGTGTTTACGTTGGAGATAAAAAATGTTTGGCTGGCGGTGATATTGTCGTTATGAAACACAATCAAAATCCGAAATATTTAGCTTACGCTTTGTCTACAACTAATGCACAAACCCAAAAAAGTAAAGGCAAAGTAAAAAGTAAGGTTGTACATTCAAGTGTACCTGCGATAAAAGAAATTGTTATCCCTATTCCCCCATTGCCTGTACAAGAGAAAATTGTCCGCATTTTGGACAATTTTTCAGAGCTTACAGCAGAGCTTACAGCAGAGCTTACAGCGCGAAAAAAACAATATGAATATTATAGGAATGAGTTGTTGACTTTTGGGGATGAGGTGAGGGTGGTGTCTCTCAGTGAAATTGCGGAAATAGGAACAGGCAGCAGTAATACAAATGAGGGGCTTGAGCATGGGAATTATCCGTTTTTTGTCAGATCGCAAGAAGTACGTTACAAAAATACATACGAGTTTGATGAAACAGCTATAATTACATCAGGAGATGGTGTTGGCGTAGGTAAAATATTTCATTTTATACAAGGTAAATACGCACTACATCAGAGAGCATACCGAATCAAAATTTTAGATGAGCGTGTTGATGCAAAATACTTTTTTTATTACATGAAAAATAATTTCGCTGATTATATGAAAATGACAGCAGTTCATGCTTCTGTTACGTCAGTAAGGAAGCCAATGTTAGAACGATATCCGGTCTCAATACCACCGCTTGACGAGCAAAAACGTATAGTTGCAATTCTTGACCGTTTTAATGTATTAACGAACGATATTACAAGCGGTTTGCCTGCTGAAATTGAGGCAAGGAAAGGTCAGTATGAGTATTATCGGGATAAGTTGTTGAATTTTTCGGGAGAAAAGAAGTGAAAGATTTTGCTTCAATGATTAAAAAATATAAAACTTGCGATGTCATTAAGTGTTTCGCAAGATTGTCAAATGAAATCTACAAAAAGCAAGATGAAGATGCCATATTGAGATGTAGTCTTGATATTCCATTTTTATGTCGTTCACCAAGTTCTTATTTTACAAAAAAAGTGGCTGTACGATTATCAGCATGGGATATCCATAATATACAATATTTAGCTATAAAGCACAGCACCGATCATAGAGGTACGTGCATTAACAATAATCAAGAACTTGCTACAATTGTTAATTATTACCGTGACTATGAAAAAAATGCTATTAATCTCAAAAATTTAGAAGACAGTTATGGTGGTAGCAAATATATGTTTGGATTAGCATCCGAACAGTTTCGATATCAGAATTTATCATGGCTTATTCAACGCTTTAACATGAATTATCACATACTTTTCGGCTCCACATTAAATCAGATTAAAATAAATGTGAATGAAATTGTTAAGAAAGTAGTTGGATTATCAGCCGAAGAAATAGTTGAGGTGTATCTTATTGTTCAATGCCTATGTAGCCGAAATCCAGATATTTTAACAGCACCAGAAACATATTACAGGCGAAAACAAGAAACTCTGTTGACAAAAGAAAACATTGAGAAAGTTGTAAATTATTATACCGTTACCTATGAACAAGTAAGAGAATCATTCTTGCGTGGTCAATTTTTTTGTGGCAAGCCTTTTGTAAAAACAAAAACAGGCATTACGTTAATGACAAATTATTATTTAGTTATGATGCTTGTTGCTGATGGCCTTTATTGGATGGTTAGAGATTATTATAGAGACCTTAACAGCGAAATTTTTATGTCCAGTTTTGGCAATATGTTTGAAGATTATTTTGAAGAACTATTATCGCATTACTTAAATAAAGAGCGATATGAACGATTATCTTCAAAAGGAAATGATAGAAAAATTGCTGATTATAAATTAGTATTTGATAATGTTACTGTATTGATAGAATTAAAAACATCTTTAATTGATTTGCAGGCAAAACAACAAAATCCTGATGCAGAACGGATAGATAAGTATATAGATAAAACTATAAAAAAAGCTGTTACTCAATTGCATGAAACAGAAAAGAATTTTGTAAATGGAGAACTTAAAAACAAACCGACCATAAAATTTATTGTGCTTTATGAAAACTTGCAAGATCCAAGGTTTCTTCAACATATCTCTTCGTATGTTATTAAAGATATTAAAGGCGTTTATATCGCGACAATCGAAGACATGGAATTCTTTTTAGATTTATATATGAGAGAAAAAGATAAAGCAGAAACTATTTTGGTTAATTTAATCAAACCTCAAAAAGATTCTTATTGGACTTTGCAGGTTGAGTTAATAAATATGAATGCAGTAAATCGCCAATGTAGTTATACGGCGGGAAAAATTAATCATTTTGGTACTATCATGGAAAAATTGAAAGACGAATTAGAGTAGGTTTTTTCGGTAATAATATGAAATGAGGTAAGAAAATGGCAGAAACGCAGCTTTTAGATTCACCACCACAAAATAATGTGCAGAGCAGTGAAGAAAATGCTACAAACGACAAGCTACTTGAAAAACATAGGCTTAGGATAAAAAAATATCTTGAGTTGGAAAACGTCAGCGTTTTAACAGGTGCAGGAACCACTTTTCATTTAGGCGCTCCGGTAATACGAACTATTCCTGACGAATTGAAAACGCAATGTGAAACTGAAATAACCGAATATTTCGGAAAAGACGCAGACCCCTCTTATGAAGAATTATTTAATTGTCTGCAAGCTGACAGATATATGAAAGAGAAAAAAAATGTTGATATAAGCAACATTAACAAATCTATTGTTAAGATGCAAAAATGGTTATTTGAAAAATGTAATACTGAAAAGACAAGCATCAATGAGTCGTATGAAAAAGACCTTAAGTTATCAAAAAACCGCTATCATTATCACGAAATGTTTATTAAAAAACTGTTGCAACGTCCAAATAATTTAAAACGAGCAAATCTTTTTACAACAAATTATGATTTAGCTTTCGACTATGCACTTGACAATTTGGGTGTACACTACATCAATGGCTTTATGGGAGTACATAACAGATGCTTTAGGCCTGAAATTTATGATTATGATATTTATTATCCGGGAAATAGTGTAGCAGGCAAAGTTCACAGAGCAGAAAAGGTACTGAAATATTTTAAAATCCACGGTTCCTTGTCGTGGCTTTCCACAGAGCCTACTGTATCCAATACTTACGGAATAAAAGAAATTCCGCTAAATGATGAATTTCAACCTGAAGAAAATAAAGAAATAATGATATATCCCTGTGTAAGCAAAAAATCGTTTACATTAGATTTGCCATATTCAGAACTATTTCGTCAGTTTTCGCAAGCGATTAATCAGCCGCAATCAGTTCTTTTTTGTATAGGGTATTCATTTTATGATGAGCATATAAATGATATTATCAAGCAGGCATTATCCATACCTTCATTTACGTTAATTATTGCTAATTATTCGCCTCAAATTGACGAAAAATCTGAAATCGAAAGATTGAAGGCACTTGAAGATAAACGAATAATTATTTTAGAGCAAAATAATACTGCTGCTTCAACATTTACAGGATTTGTCGAAAATTTAATGCCTGATTTATATGAGGAAGAAGAAAATGAATTTATTGCTGAAACAATGGGTAAATTATATCCATCGGAGCAACCATAAAAAGTATAGTTGACTGGAGATATTAAGCAATGAGTCAGAATAAAATAATAGGCAGGGTTTTATCTGTTGATAATTTTCGTGTTTTCATAAAAATTGAAGATGATTTAAGAGGTACATATAAAAGCGGAGTAAATGATATTTATGAAATAGCACGTATAAATTCATATTTGATAATTCCTGTAGGTTCGGACAGAGTTGTCGCTTTGATAACTCGTATTACCATGAAAGAGGAGATAGAGTTCGACAAAAGAACAACAGACATTTCTCTCCCTAACGCAGCTCGATATATATCTGCAACAATGCTTGGAACAATTACAACGCAAGGTAATGACGAAAAATTTATTCAAGGAGTGTATAATTTCCCATCGTTGGACAATCCTGTTTGGTATGTTACAGAAAAAGATTTGCAGCATATTTTTGATGACAAGCAAGAAAAACAAGTAGAGTATGAAAAAGATTTTTATTTACCTATTGGAACTTCTCCGGCATTCCCGGATTATCAAGTAAAGATTTGCCCCGATCAGTTTTTTGTGAAACATGCAGCGATTTTAGGAAATACTGGGTCAGGGAAATCATGTACATTTACATCAATAATTCGTAATTTATTCAAATACGATTACAAAGAAAAAACGCTTGAAAATGCTCATATTGTGATTTTTGATACAAATGGGGAGTACAAAGAGGCTTTTCTACCGGAAACTGATAATTTTGAACAACTTGGTAACAAAATACAACAAGAATTAAATCTAATTAATGCGTATTATTATGGCGGTGATGAAAAAGTCAAAGTTCCTTACTGGCTTATGAATTGGGCAGACTTCAAAGAATTGCTAAAGCCAAGTGATGGAACACAGGCACCAATATTGAATCGGGCAATTGGATTGGCTAAGAATGAACAAGAAAGTTTAAAACAGGTTGTTATACCTAATAACTTGAAAGCAGACATTGAAGTAATACTCAATTGCACGTCGGAAGATTTAAAGAAAAGAACAGGTACTCAAAGTTATGGGAATTGGGTTTGGAATGCTCAAAATGAAGTGAATAACATAGGTATTGCAGTTCAGCAATATAACAACGGCCTTGGCGATGCAATTATTAGTTTGTCAAATCAAGAAAATTTTAATGACGCATCTAAACAACAGCCTATTAGAGACAATATACAAACGATTTTTACTTCATTAAATAACGATAATACTCAAAAGCAAATAACAAGTGAACAAAATATTGATCTACCTATTTGGTTTAACTACCAAGAACTTTGTACAAAATTTATTAATACTGCAATTGCCCAAGAAAATGTCAGCAACAATCGAATTACAGAATTTGTTTCTACATTACGTTTACGAATGAACAGCTTTTTAAATGACAAAAGAATGGCAATCCCGTTAATGCTTAAAGACAATAATGCAGAGAACAAAAATGTTCTTACTCAATTTATTACATTTTTGTTAGGTGATTTTAATAGGTTTTTTAAAAATGAGGAATCAGAACATTTTGTCAAAGAGTATAATAAACAAGTGTTGGTGAAGAATGCAGATAAAACCAATCAAATTACAATAATAGATGTATCACAGCTCCCATTTGAAGTTTTAGAAACGGTTACCGCGCTTTTAGGCCGAATTATTTTGGAGTTTGTTTCTTATTTTATGCCGGAAAATAGAGGCAAATATCCTATTGTAATAGTATTGGAAGAAGCACAAAATTATATTGCGGAAAGAAAAGATTCCGTTGCAAAAACTGTTTTTGAACGAATTGCACGTGAAGGACGAAAATATGGTATATCGTTGATTGTTTGTAGTCAGCGTCCTTCTGAACTCTCAAAAACTGTTTTGTCTCAGTGTAATTCATTTATTATACATCGTTTACAAAATCCTGAAGATCAAAAATATATTCGTGGGTTAGTTTCAAGCGCAAATGCAGATATTTTAGACCAACTACCAATTATTCCTCAACAGCACGCCATTGTCACCGGAGATTGTGTAAGAACTCCGATTCAAGTTAGAATTGATGATGTTAAGCCTACTCCAAACAGCCGTAACCCCAAATATGTGGAACGTTGGTTAGATTCTGATTTTGAGATTCCTTATGAAAAAACTTGCAATCGTTGGTTGAATAAAGAAACTAAGGAGATTGCATAAATGAGTTACTACAACATCGTAGCCGCAACAAACGACCACACCGTTGTCGCCGAATACTCTCCCTCTGTCTATCGCACCTGCGACGACTACCAAAGCGAAGCGAGTATGGAACGTGAATTTATTGAGCAGCTATGCGCTCAGGGATATGAGCATCTTACTATAAATAATGAAGACACACTAATCGCAAACCTGCGCAGTCAACTTGAATCTCTCAACGATTTTACTTTCTCCGATAACGAATGGACGCGGTTTTTCGATGAGTGTATCGCAAGTGCCAAAGAGGGTATTGTCGAAAAGACCCGCAAGATACAGGACGACCATATACAAATCTTAAAACGCGATGATGGCAGTAATAAAAATGTGTATCTGATTGACAAAAAGAACATCCACAATAACCGTTTACAAGTGATTAATCAATATGAAGAACTCGGCGGAACTTATGAAGTTCGCTACGATATAACGATTCTTGTCAATGGTCTGCCGCTTATACATACTGAATTAAAACGGCGCGGTACGGCTATTCGTGAGGCGTTCAATCAAATCAAACGGTATCAGCGCGACAGTTTTTGGGCGGCAAGCGGTTTATATGAATATGTGCAGATTTTTATTATTTCCAATGGTACGAATACAAAATATTATTCCAATACTACCCGAAACGCCCATATTAAAGAGCTTGGTAATACGGAGCGTAAAAAGAGCAAAAAAACAAGCAACTCCTTCGAATTTACATCATATTGGGCAGACGCGAGCAATAGGGTAATTTCCGATCTTGTTGATTTCACAAAGACCTTTTTTGCAAAGCATACGCTTCTAAATATCCTCACCAAATATTGTGTATTTACAAGCGAGGAGTTATTGCTTGTAATGCGTCCGTATCAAATAGCGGCAACAGAGCGAATATTGGAACGTATTGTTGTTTCTGAAAACTATAAAAAGACAGGGACAACAGACGCAGGGGGCTATATATGGCACACTACAGGAAGCGGCAAAACGCTCACGAGCTTTAAAACCACGCAGCTTGCTGCAAATCTTGAAACTATTGACAAGGTGCTGTTTGTCGTTGACCGCAAAGACCTTGATTATCAGACCATGAAAGAGTATGACCGTTTTGAAAAAGGAGCGGCAAACGGGAGCAAGTCTACAAAACATTTAGAGAAAAACCTGAACGACAAAAACGCCCGTATTATCATCACGACCATACAAAAACTTGATGTTTTCATAAGTAAAAATAAGGCGCAGGATATTTACAAAAAGCGTATCGTTATCATATTTGACGAATGCCACCGCTCACAGTTTGGAGAGATGCACCGTAAGATTATAAAAGCGTTTCGTAATTATCACATTTTCGGTTTCACAGGTACGCCTATTTTCGCGGTTAACGCAGGGACAGGCGGCAACCCATTAATGAGAACAACTGCTCAAGCGTTTGGCGATAAACTCCATACATACACAATCGTTGACGCTATAAACGATAGAAACGTACTGCCGTTCCGCATTGACTTTATAAACACGATAAAACAAAAAGATAATATTACAGATAAAAACGTACACGCGATTGACATTGAAAAAGCGATGGGCGCGCCGGAGCGTATCCGTGAGGTTGTCGCGTATATCATTGAACATTTTGACCAAAAAACCAAACGATGCTCTTTTTATTCTCTTGAGGGTCAGCGCATAGCAGGGTTTAATTCGATTTTCGCGGTTTCCTCTATCCCTATGCTTATGAAGTATTACGAAGAATTTAAGACGCAGCTTGCAGAGAAAAAAAAGAATTTGGCTATTGCAACCATATTCAGTTACAGCGCAAATGAAGACGACCCCGAAGACGCATTACCTGATGAAGAATTTGAAAACAACAAACTTGATAAATCGTCCCGTGATTTCCTTGAAGCGGCGATAGCTGATTATAACGCTGCGTTTAGTACGAATTATGATACATCATCAGACAAATTTCAGAATTACTACAAAGACGTTTCAGATCGCGTAAAGAAGCGCAAAATTGATCTGCTTATAGTTGTAAATATGTTCCTTACAGGTTTTGACGCAACCACACTCAACACACTTTGGGTGGATAAAAACTTAAAGCAGCACGGTTTGATACAGGCGTATTCCCGAACGAACCGAATACTTAACAGCGTAAAAACTTTCGGTAATATCGTATGCTTCCGCGATTTGAAAAAAGCGACAGATGACGCGATTTCTCTTTTCGGCGATAAAAACGCAGGCGGCATTGTTCTTCTTAAAACCTATAACGATTATTACAACGGCTTTCATCATAACGGCGAATACAAACCGGGTTATGCGGAACTCATTGCCGAACTTATAAAGCATTTTCCGATAGGCGAAACTATCATTGGCGAAGAAGCTCAAAAAGAGTTTATCCGTTTGTACGGCGCGATATTACGTTTGAAAAATATCCTGACAGCATTTGACGATTTTGCAGGAAATGAAATATTGAGCGACAGAGATTTTCAAGATTATCAGAGTGTATATATTGACCTTTATCAAGCGATGCGTCCGAAGTCTGATGGTGATAAGGAAAATATTAACGATGATATTGTATTTGAGTTGGAGCTTATAAAACAAATTGAGGTAAATATTGATTATATCCTTATGCTTGTCGAAAAGTACCACGAAAACAACTGTGAGGATAAGAGCATACTTACAGCAATTGACAAAGCTATTAATTCAAGCATAGAGCTGCGAAGCAAAAAGGAATTGATCAACCGTTTTATTGAGCGCGTAAATACATCTGCTGATGTAGGCAACGACTGGCAGCGGTTTGTGCATGAAAAGAAAGAAGAAGATTTATCCGCGCTGATAGCCGCAGAAAAACTAAAAGACGATGAGGCACGCAGATTTATAGATAACGCTTTCCGCGATGGTATACTAAAAACAACAGGAACGGATATAGACAGAATTATGCCGCCGGTTTCACGCTTTAGCGATGACAACCGCGACGCAAAAAAACAGGGTGTTATTGATAAGTTGATGGGATTTTTTGAGAAATATTTAGGGTTGGTGTAATGTAACGGTTAATTTTGGGACGTAGTTGCTTTTATTTCATATTTTCATAAACATCAACATAAGCGAACTTAAAGGGATAAAGCAATGAACACAGGCATAGTAATTCTGTGGGAACATAGCTGCAAAAATTTCACTAATCAGCTAAAACCAACAAAGCAAAGATGTAGTCTTGTACCAAATTAATAAGGTACAAAAATACTATTATAGTTTATGAGGATATACACAAATGACTAAAACTACTTTCACCCCATCATACAAAATCACAGACGCAGTCGTCAACGCTCTCGGAGTTATAGAACGCGCCAGAGGTTTCCTGCAAGCCGCTCAAATATCCGAAGAGTGGATTAAATTCATGGTACACAGGGCTTTTATTCGGGAAGCTCACCATACAACTCATATTGAGGGAACACGCTTAACATTAGAGCAAGCGGAAAAACTGCTTGAGGGCAAAAATGTTCCAAATGTTGACCCTGACGATAAGAGAGAGCTTTTGAATTACAGGAGCGCGTTTGACGTTGTTGCGGACTATGTAAAAAGCGGTGATCCGCTTACAGAAGGAGTTATACGGGAAATCCATAAAAAATTAGTTGAGGGTGTTCGGGGCGGCAATGCTGCGCCGGGGGAATACCGAAATGTTCAAAACTATGTGGTGAATGGTTCTACCGGAAAAGTCGTTTACACTCCGCCCGCTGCTCACGATGTGCCTATAATGATGAGAGAACTTGTTGACTGGATAAATAATGAAAAATCAATCCACCCTGTATTGCTAAGTGGAATAGCTCAATTTCAGTTGGTGCATATTCACCCTTTTATAGATGGAAACGGACGCACATCCCGACTTCTTTCTACGTTGTGTATGTACCGCGCAGGGTATGATTTTAAGCGTCTATTCACGATCAGCGAATACTATGACCGTAACCGTTTAGAATTTTACGATGCAATACAAGGGGTCAGAAATAATGGAATGGATTTGACAGGATGGCTTGAATACTTTGTTGCAGGACTTTCTACTCAAATGGGCGAAGTGGTTGTTAGGGGAGAAATAACGATTAAAGCGGATGTAATGCGACAGAAATACGGTTTAAATGAGAGGCAAACGGATATAATCCGTCATACTCTTGAAAACGGCAGTGTATCGGTTAATGAAATAGAAAAATTGAACCCTGAAACAATCCGCCGAACGGTACAGAGAGACATAAAACTTTTGATAGAAAAGGGAATTTTACAGGAAAAAAGTACAATCACTACAGACCCTACAAAACGCTATGAAATGGCATTTACCGAGCTGTGACATTTTACTGTGACAAATTTGTCGTACTGTATAGATAATTGAGCATTTTGTTGGTGTTTTGGAACTTTTTCTACTGTGACATTTTTTAGATTTTATTGACATATAGTTATAAAAGCCAAGGTAATTATTCTTAAATATCGTATAGTTAAAACGGTGTAGTAACATTTATAAGAATAGTTCCAATAAGACTGTTTTTAGGACTAAATTGTTGAAATTGAGCTAAAATCGCCAATATCTAATGTAGCGGTAATGTAATCAAAAATTTTATGCTACAGTATCAAGTATTCCTCTTATAATTCTCTAATAATCCTCTTATAATTTTGATACCTATAATAGCGAATTTGGGGTCAAA
>Ga0123356_10004721_pt1 | contig 14039 bp, 15 predicted proteins | sample TergutEmb28metaG_2_FD_92546 | JGI IMG/M metagenome (GOLD analysis project Ga0123356, IMG submission 92546) | Embiratermes neotenicus P3 segment gut microbial communities from Petit-Saut dam, French Guiana - Emb289 P3 | ecosystem: Host-associated > Arthropoda: Insects > Digestive system > Gut ...
CCGCGGCGTTGGCGCTGGGCCGGTCGTACCAGAAACCGATCAGCAGATAGGAGGCGAGACCAACGCCCTCCCAGCCGAAAAACAGCTGAACGAAGTTGCTGGAGGTCACCAGCATCAGCATGAAGAAGGTGAAGAGGCTCAGATAAGCCATAAAGCGCGGGATCGACGGATCGCCGGCCATGTAGCCGATCGAATAAACGTGAATCACGAACGAAACTACGGTGACCATCGCCAGCATGACGGCCGACAGCGCGTCGAGCTTCAACGCCCAGGCTATTTTCAGCTGGCCGGCGTCGATCCACGTGAACACCGGCACAATCGCCGTGTGATGCCGCACCGCAATGTCGTTGAGCACGAAGAGGCCGCAGACCGCCGCCACGCCGAGGCACGCGCAGGTCACGATCTGCGCGCCGCGATCGCCGATGACGCGGCCGAAAAAACCCGCGATGACGGCGCCGAGGAGCGGCAGGAAAACCGCGAGAATCGCCACGTTCAACCCTTCATCAGATTGATGTCGGCAACAGCAATGGTGCCGCGGTTGCGGAAATAGATGACAAGGATGGCAAGGCCGATCGCCGCCTCGGCCGCCGCCACCGTCAGAACGAACATCGCAAACACCTGGCCGACCATGTCGCCGAGAAAGCTCGAGAAAGCGACGAAGTTGATGTTGACCGCGAGCAGCATGAGCTCGATCGACATCAGGATGATGATGACGTTCTTGCGATTAAGGAAGATACCGAAAATGCCGAGGGTGAACAGGATGGCCGCGACGATGAGATAGTGAGCGAGCCCTATTGGCATTACCGCACCCCCTGTTCTTCGCCAATGCCCTCGCCAGCCTTGACCTTGACCAAGGCGACGGTCTGCGCGCGCTCGCGCGACACCTGGACGCCGATCTTCTGCCGTCTCACGTCCGGCTTGTGCCGCAGCGTCAGCACGATCGCGCCGATCATCGCGATCAGAAGAATGATGCCCGATGCCTGGAAGGCGAAGACGTATTTGGTATAGAGCAGATCGCCGAGGGCCGCGGTATTGGTGACATGCGCCCCGGGCGTCGGCGCCGCCAGGGCCTGTGCGACCTCCGGGGCAAACACCCAGGCCGCGAACATCAGCACCAACTCAACCGCAAGAATGATACCGACGACGGCGCCGACCGGCAGATACTTTACCGCTCCCGACCGCAGCTGCGCGAAGTCGATGTCGAGCATCATCACGACAAAGAGGAACAGCACCGCGACCGCGCCGACATAGACGATGACCAGGATCATGGCCAGGAACTCGGCGCCCATCAGCACGAAGAGGCCCGCCGCGTTGAAAAAGGCGAGGATCAGGAACAATATCGAATGCACCGGGTTGCGCGCGGTGATGACCATGACGCCGGAAGCGACGGCGATCGCCGCGAAAAGGTAGAAACAGATTGCCTGGACGATCATCGATAGGGTGCGTCCAACGCGATGTTGTTGGCGATCTCCGCCTCCCAGCGGTCACCGTTCGCCAGCAGCTTCTCCTTGTCGTAGAACAGCTCCTCGCGCGTCTCGGCGGCGAATTCGAAGTTCGGTCCTTCGACGATGGCATCGACCGGACATGCCTCCTGACAGAAGCCGCAGTAAATGCATTTGGTCATGTCGATGTCGTAGCGCGTGGTGCGGCGGCTGCCGTCTTCGCGGGCCTCCGCTTCGATGGTGATGGCGAGCGCGGGGCAGATCGCCTCGCACAGCTTGCAGGCGATACAGCGTTCCTCGCCGTTGGGATAGCGGCGCAGCGCATGTTCGCCGCGAAACCGCGGGCTCAGGGGACCCTTTTCGTGCGGGTAGTTGACCGTGGCCGCCGGTTTGAACATGTATCGGAATGTCAGGCTCAGGCCGGCAATCAGTTCCGACAAGAGGACGCTGGCCGGGCCGCGATCGCGAAGCGCCATGGTCTTTCTCCTACACGCGCCCCGGCAGCCAGCCCGCCCACACCAGCACGCCGGCGGTCAGCACCAACCAGAAGAGAGACAAGGGAAGGAACACCTTCCAGCCAAGCCGCATCAGCTGGTCGTAGCGAAAACGCGGGAAGGTCGCGCGCACCCACAGGAAGGCGAAGAGGACCAGCGAAATCTTGAGAATGAACCATATGGTGCCGTAGGGCGCGTGAGCCGGGGTGATCCCGAACGGCGGCAGCCAGCCGCCGAGGAAAAGAATGCTGGTCATTGCGCTCATGAGAATCATGTTCACATATTCGCCAAGATAGAAAAGGGCGAAAGACATCGAAGAATATTCGACAAAGAACCCGGCAACCAACTCGGATTCGCCCTCCGGCAGGTCGAAGGGCGCGCGATTGGTCTCGGCCAAGCCCGAGATGAAGAACACGACGAACATCGGGAACAATGGAATGAAAAACCAGATGTGCCGCTGCGCCAGCACGATGTGCGACAGGTTCAGCGACCCGACGCACAGCAGCACCGTCACCAGCACGAAGCCGATCGAGACCTCGTAGGAAACCATTTGGGCCGCCGACCGCAACGCGCCCAGAAAGGCGTATTTGGAATTCGATGCCCAGCCCGCCATGATGATGCCGTAGACGCCCAGCGAGCTGATAGCGAAGAGATAGAGAATGCCGACATTGATGTCGGCGAGCACCAGACCCTGGCCAAAGGGGATCACCGCCCACCCCACCAGGCTGAGCATGAACAGCAGCATCGGCGCGATGAGAAAGATCGCGGTGTTGGCGCCGCTCGGAATGATGGTTTCCTTGGTGACCAGCTTCACCGCATCCGCCCAAGGCTGCAACAGACCGAAGGGGCCGATCACGTTCGGCCCCTTGCGTCGCTGCATCAGCGCCAGCACCTTCCGTTCGACATAGGTCAGATAGGCCATCGAAACGGCGACCACGATGACGACCAGCAAAACCTCGAGAATGGTGACGACCGTCGGCCAGAAATAGCCGGACCAGAAATCGCTCATGCGACTTTCCGCTCCGACGCGGCCCTGGCCTCAATCGCCGCGACGCAGGCCGCCATCGTCGGCGAGGCGCGGCTGATCGGATCGGTGCGGTAGAAATCGGCGACCGGATAGACGAACGGCACCCCATCGATCGCGCCGTCCGCGCCGAAGGCACCCCACGCCGCCGGCGCCCGCTCGTCGATATGGGCGAAGACCGGATTGGCCCTGATCAGACCCGCGCGGACGTCCCGCAGATTGTTGTAGGGCAAGGTCTTGCCCAGCACCTCGGAGAGCGCGCGGATGATGGCCCAATCCTCGCGCGCATCGCCCGGCGGAAAGACCGCGCGGCGGCCGAGCTGCACCCGGCCCTCGGTATTCACGTAGGCCGCGTCTTTCTCGGTGTAGGCGGCGCCCGGCAGGATGACGTCGGCGCGTCGGGCCCCGGCATCGCCGTGATGACCCTGGTAGATCACAAATGCATTGCCCAGCCTGCTCATGTCGAGCTCGTCGGCTCCGAGCAGATGGAGCAGGTCGATCTCGCCCGAGGCGCAACCGGCGAGAATGCCGGCGGTATCGCGTCCTCCCGGCCCCGGCACGAAGCCGAGATCGAGGCCGCCGACGCGCGAGGCCGCCAGCTGCAGCACGTTGAATCCGTTCCAGTCCTCGCGCACGGCACCACCGGTCTCGGCCAGCCTGCGCGCCGCGGCAAGGATCGCGGCGCCGTCTTTGCGCCGCAGCGCACCCTGCCCGAGGATCACCATCGGTTTCTTGGCGCCGCCGAGAAACTCCGGGGCTTGCGAGAGCTCCAGCTTCCTTGTCGGATAGGTCAGATCCAGCGCCGGACCAATGGCGCCGACCCGCATCCCCCCGGCCAGCCAGCGCTTGCGCATCCTGGCATTGATGATCGGCGCCTCGACGCGGAGATTGGTTCCGATGAGGAGGCAGGCATCGGCCTCGTCGATCCCGGCAATGCCGCTGTTGAAAATGTAGGAGGCGCGTATCGCGGGGTCGGCGGCGGCACCATCCTGGCGGCAATCGGTATTGGCCGAGCCGAGCGCCCTCATCAGCTCCTTCAACGCCAGCATTGCCTCGCAATCGGCAAGGTCGCCCGCGACGGCAGCGATCCGCTCGCCGGGGATCGCGCTCGCGCGGTCGGCGATGACCGCGAAGGCCTCATGCCAGTCGGTTTCGCAGAGCCGGCCGTCGCGCCGCACATAGGGTCGGTCGAGACGGTTGCGCTTAAGCCCGTCGATGGCGAACCTTGTCTTGTCGGAGATCCATTCCTCATTGACGTCTTCATTGAGTCGCGGCAGCACGCGCAGCACCGCTCCGTCCCGCGCATCGATGCGGATGTTGCTGCCGACCGCGTCGAGCACGTCGACCGACTCCGTCTTGCGCAGCTCCCACGGGCGGGCAACGAACTCGTAGGGCTTCGACGTCAGCGCTCCGACCGGGCAGAGATCGATGATGTTTGCCGAAAGCTCGGAGGTAAGCGCCCGTTCGATGAAGTTGGTGATCTCCGAATCTTCGCCGCGGTTGACCATGCCCAGCTCAGGAACGCCGGCGACATCGTTGAGGAAGCGGATGCAACGGGTGCAGTGGATGCACCGCGTCATCTGGGTCGCCACCAGAGGACCGAAATCCTTCTCCTTTACCGCTCGCTTCGCCTCGTGGTAGCGGCTGCGGTCGAAACCGTAGGCCATGGCCTGGTCCTGCAGATCGCATTCGCCGCCCTGGTCGCAGATCGGACAGTCGAGCGGGTGATTGATCAAGAGGAATTCCATCACGCCGTGGCGCGCCTTGCGGGCACGCGCGCTTTGGGTATGGATGACCATGCCCTCGGCAACCGGTTGCGCGCATGAGGCAATCGGCTTCGGCACCTTTTCCTGCTCGACCAGGCACATGCGGCAATTGCCGGCGATCGCGAGCCGCTCGTGGAAGCAGAAATGGGGTATTTCTATGCCGAGCTGCTGCGCCGCCTGCAGCACGGTGGTGTTGGGCGGGACCTCGACTTCGCGGCCGTCGATGGTGAGCTTGGTCATCGCCTACTCCGCCGCCATTGGGGCACGCGCGCGATAGTCCGCGATGCGCTGTTCGATCTGCGGACGGAAGTGGCGAATGAGTCCCTGAACCGGCCACGCCGCCGCCTCGCCGAAGGCGCAGATCGTATGCCCTTCGATCTGGGTCGTGACATCGAGGAGCATGTCGATCTCGGCGACCTCGGCCTCGCCCCGGGCCATGCGTTCGAGAACGCGCCACAGCCACCCGGTACCTTCGCGGCACGGGGTGCACTGGCCGCAGCTCTCGTGTTTGTAGAATTTGGCGATTCGCGCAAAGGCCTTGATGATGTCGGTCGACTTGTCCATCACCACGACCGCGGCGGTCCCCATGCCGGATTTCGCATCGCGCAACGCATCGAAATCCATCAGCACCGTGTCGCAGATCGACTTGGGCAACACCGGCATCGAGGCACCGCCCGGTATGACCGCCAGAAGATTGTCCCAGCCTCCACGCACCCCGCCGGCATATTTTTCGATCAGCTCCCTCAAGGGAATGCCCATGGCCTCTTCGACATTGCACGGCTGGTTCACGTGGCCGGAGATGCAGAAGACCTTGGTGCCTTCATTTTTTGGCCGTCCGATGCCGGCAAACCACGAGGCGCCGCGCCGCAAGATGGCGGGCACCACGGCCAGGGTCTCGACATTGTTGACCGTCGACGGGCAGCCATAGAGGCCGACCCCGGCCGGAAAGGGCGGCTTGAGGCGCGGCCTGCCGGGCTTGCCTTCCAGGCTTTCGAGCAGGCCCATCTCTTCGCCGCAAATATAGGCGCCGGCGCCGCGATGGAGATAAAGCTCGAAATCGTAGCCCGAACCGCAGGCATTCTTGCCGATGAGACCGGCCTCATAGGCCTCGTCGATGGCGGCCTGCAGGGTCACCGCCTCGTTATAGAACTCGCCACGGATATAGATGTAGCCGGCGCTGGCACCCATTGCCGCCGCGGCGATCAGGGCGCCCTCCACCAGCTTGTGCGGATCGTTGCGGATGATATCGCGATCCTTGCAGGTGCCGGGCTCCGACTCGTCGGCATTGATGATGAGGTAGCACGGCCGGTCGCTTTGCTTCGGCATGAAGGACCATTTGAGTCCGGTCGGGAACCCGGCGCCCCCGCGACCGCGCAGTCCGGAATTCTTGATCTCGTTGACCAGATGGTCGCGGCCTTTCAGAATCAACTCCCTGGTGCCGTCCCAATCGCCGCGCGCACGCGCACCCTTCAAGGTCCAGTCATACTGGCCATAGAGGTTGGTGAAGATGCGGTCCTTGTCGGCAAGCATCAGGTCGCGTCCTTGGCATAGGGGAGATCGATGAGGGTCGTCGGCCCGCCCTCGGGTGCCGAGCCCTGACGGTGCTTGACCGAGCCTCTGGGCGGCGTCTCGCCGCGCGCCAGGGCGTCGATCAGCGCTTCCGTCGACGCTCCGTCCAGATCTTCGTAGAAATCGTCATTGACCTGGATGATCGGCGCATTGACGCAGGCGCCCAGGCATTCGACTTCGATCAGCGTGAATGTGCCATCGCCGGTGGTCTCTCCGACGGCAATGCCCAGCTTCCTTTCGCAGGCTTCGACCACGGCATCGGAGCCCCGCAGCCAGCACGGCGTCGTCGTGCACACCTGAAGCAAATGCCTTCCCACCGGGCGCAAATGAAACATGGTGTAAAAGGTGGCAACCTCGTAGACCCGCACCGGCGGCATTTGGAGCAATCCCGCGACGTAGTCCATGGCCGCCTGCGGCAGCCAATTGTCGTGCTGGCGCTGCGCCAGGTCGAGCAGCGCCAGGACCGCGCTCGCCTGCCGGCCCGGCGGATATTTGGCGATGTGGCCCTTGGCCTTTGCCAGGTTCTCCGGCGTGAACGCGAAGGTCGCCGGTTGCACGAAGGGGATGGTATCCGCCTCGCCGCTCACCGGTCGATCTCCCCGAAAACGATGTCCATCGACCCGATGGTCGCGACCATATCGGCGAGCATGAGGCCCCTGCACATGAAGTCGGTGGCCTGCAGGAAGGCAAAGCTGGGCGCGCGGATCTTGCAGCGATAGGGCCGGTTCGATCCGTCCGACACGAGGTAGACGCCGAACTCGCCCTTCGGCGCCTCGGTCGCGGTGTAGGTCTCGCCGGCGGGAACGTGATAGCCCTCGGTATAGAGCTTGAAGTGATGGATCAGCGCTTCCATCGAATATTTCATCTCGGCGCGTTTCGGCGGCGTCACCTTGTGGTTGTTCACCGCCACCGGGCCCGCCGGCATCTTTTCGATCGCCTGACGGATGATCCTGACCGATTGGCGCATCTCCTCGAGGCGCACCAGATACCGGTCCCAGCTGTCGCCGTGCTTGCCGACCGGAATGTCGAAATCCATTGCCTCGTAGACGTCGTAGGGCTGCGCCTTGCGCAGGTCCCAGGGCACGCCCGAGCCGCGCAGCATCGGCCCGGTCATGCCCCAGTCCATGGCGTCCCTGGCGGAGATGATGCCGATATCGACGGTGCGCTCCTTGAAGATGCGATTTTCCGTCAGCAATTCCTCGAGGTCGTCGATCTTGGCGGGGAACTGCTCGGTGAACCCGATGATGTCGTCGGTGAGGCCGGCCGGCAGGTCCTGATGCACCCCGCCGGGACGGAAGTACGCGGCGTGAAAGCGCGCCCCGCTGACACGCTCATGAAACTCGAGCAGCTTCTCGCGCTCCTCGAAATACCAGAAGAACGGCGTGATGGCGCCGGTATCCAATGCCATCGCCTGCACCGCGAGAAGATGATTGAGGATGCGCGTTATTTCGGCGAACAGGACGCGGATATATTGCGCGCGCGGGGGCGCTTCGATCCCGAGAAGCCGTTCGACCGCCAGCGCGAAGGTGTGTTCCTGGCACATCGGCGAGACGTAGTCGAGGCGGTCGAAATAAGGCACCGCCTGCAGGTAGGTCTTGTACTCGATCAGCTTTTCCGTGCCGCGATGAAGCAGGCCGATATGCGGATCGGCGCGTTCCACCACCTCGCCGTCCATTTCGAGGACGAGGCGCAGCACCCCGTGCGCCGCAGGATGCTGCGGGCCGAAATTCAGCGTGAAGCTCTTGATCTGGGTCCCGGGGTCGCTGGCGTCGGTCACTTCTTCGCCTCGCCCGCTTTTTCGTCCCCGGGCAGGATCTGGCTCATGCCCTCCCACGGCGACAGAAAATCGAAGCTGCGGAATTCCTGTTTGAGCTTAACCGGCTCGTAGACGACGCGACGCTGCTCTTCGTCGTAGCGGACCTCGACATAGCCGGTCAGCGGAAAATCCTTCCGCATCGGGTGCCCCTCAAAGCCATAGTCGGTGAGGATGCGGCGGAGATCGGGATGGTCGGAAAAGTAGACGCCGAACAAGTCCCAGGCCTCGCGCTCGTACCAACCGGCGGTGCTGTAGACCCCGGTCACCGATGGCACGGGCATCGTCTCGTCGGTGGTGACCTTCACGCGCACCCGCTTGTTGTGCCTGAGGCTCAGGAGCTGGTAGACGATCTCGAAGCGCTCGGGGCGGTCTGGAAAATCGACCCCGGCAATGTCGATCAACTGCTCGAAATGCAGCGCCGGATCGTCGCGCAGCCTCGTCAGCACGGCGACGATGGCGTCGCGCCTGACCGTGACAATCGCCTGACCGTTGCCAACGGCATTGCTTATCACCGCGTCCGGAATAGCGGCGGCGATCGTTTCCCCCGTCTCTAACAGCGCCTCAGTCATCACCGATGTCAGCGCGCGAACGCGCGCTCGCGTTTGATCTTTTTCTGCAATTGCAAGATGCCGTATAGCAACGCCTCCGCCGTCGGCGGGCAGCCGGGCACGTAGATATCGACCGGCACCACGCGGTCGCAGCCGCGCACCACGGAGTAAGAATAGTGGTAGTAACCGCCGCCATTGGCGCATGACCCCATGGAGATCACCCAGCGCGGCTCGGCCATTTGGTCGTAGACCTTGCGCAACGCCGGCGCCATCTTGTTGCACAGCGTGCCCGCGACAATCATCAAATCCGACTGACGCGGCGAGGCGCGCGGAAAGATACCGAAGCGGTCGAGATCGTACCGCGCGCCGATCGTGTGCATCATCTCGACGGCGCAGCATGCCAGGCCGAAGGTCATGGGCCAGAGCGATCCGGTCCGCGCCCAATTGACCACGTCGTCGAGCTTGGCGACGAGAAAGCCCTTGTCCTCGACTTCGCCGAGGGCGCGCTTCAGCAGGACATCCGGTGCCGCAGTCACTCCCATTCCAGCGCTCCCTTTCGCCATTCATAGATAAAGCCGACCGTCAGAACGGCAAGGAACACGAGCATGGAAAAGAAGCCGAAAACCCCGATATGGGCAAGCGACACCGCCCACGGAAACAGGAAAGCGACCTCGAGGTCGAAGATGATGAACAGGATGGCAACGAGATAGAAGCGCACGTCGAATTTGGCCCGCGCATCGGCGAAAGGCTCGAAGCCGCATTCATAGGGCGAGAGCTTTTCGGAATCGGGATTCTGGCGCGCCACCACCAGCGACGCCCCGAGGATGACGAGGGCCAACCCTCCCGCGATGATGAGAAAAATCAGGATGGGCAGATACCCGCGCAACAACTCATCCATCGCACCACTCCAATGACGGCACTCGCGGATGGCGGGAGCGACGGGGCTCGAACCCGCGACCTCCGGCGTGACAGGCCGGCGCTCTAACCAACTGAGCTACGCCCCCGAATCCAAGCCGCTCTTCGCCTCGGCAATCGAGCGCGACGGCATCTCGTAAACCGCTCACCCCATGGTGTCAAGCACGGGCCCGGACCGTGCCAGGCGCCATTTTTCGCTCCCGCAGCATGGGGAGCGAGCCCCGACACTTCGGGTCTTCGCCTGCGCTGCCGGCGCGGCGATTTCGCATTGCGGCAAGGTCCGGACCGACGGTTGCGGCGGCGTGCCGCGCCGTGGTTTGATAGCGTCAAATGCCAACCGGAAAACAGGCAGCGCCATGAAGCTCGATATATTCAATCATTTGTTCCCGAAACCCTTCTACGACCGCATGGTCGAAGTGCTGCCGGACGCCAAGGACATGTTCAAGCGTGTCCGCAACGTGCCCTCGATCGTCGACCTCGATGTCCGGTTCCGCATGATGGACTTGTTCGACGACTACCAGCAGATCATTTGCCTCTCGGGCCCTCCGGTCGAGAATTTCGCGGGGCCCAAGCTTGCCGCCGAGCTGGCCACGATCGCCAACGACGAGCAGGCGGCGCTGGTCGGCAAATATCCCGACCGGTTCCCCGGCTTCATCGCCTGCCTGCCGATGAACGATATCGACGCCGCGGTGAAGGAGGCGACGCGCGCCGTCGACAAGCTGGGAGCGGTGGGGGTTCAGGTCTATACCAACATCAACGGCGCACCGGTCTACAGCAAGACGACGGAGCCGCTGTTCGACGTCATGGCAGAATTCGATCTGCCGATCTGGATGCATCCGATTCGCGACGCCAGCTTCCCTGACTATAAGACCGAGGAAAAGAGCCGTTTCGAGATCTGGTGGACCTTCGGCTGGCCCTACGAGACCAGCGTCGCCATGGCGCACATGGTGTTCGAGGGATTGTTCGACAAGCATCCCGACATCAAGATCATCACCCACCATATGGGCGGCATGATCCCCTATTTCGAAGGGCGGGTCGGGCCTGGCTGGGACCAGCTCGGCACCCGCACCTCGGACGAGGACTATTTCTCCCTGGTCAAGAACATGAGGGCGAAGGGCAAGCGCCCGGTCGACTACTTCAAGAATTTCTATGCCGACACCGCGATGTTCGGCGCGTTCGAGGGCACCAAGACGGGGCTAAGGTTCTTTGGGGCCGACCATTGCCTCTATGCCTCGGATATGCCGTTCGACCCGGAGAAGGGCACTGCCTATATCCGCTGGACCAACGAGATCATCGATCATCTCGATCTGTCGCCGTTCGAGCGCCAGGCGATTTACGAAGGCAATGCGCGCCGACTCTTGAAGCTCGACCGCAACAAGTGATTGGCGGCCCGCCGTTTGCGATGTGACCGTCGGCTGCGCAGCTTGGCGTCGCCGATCTGCTAACGCCGCGCCGGGCTCAGCGCGTCACCGCCTTGATCGCCAGCTTCTTCACCGTCTGGAACGTGCGGGGATAGCGCGTTTCGATCCAGAAGATCGAACGTTGCGACGGGCGGGCCAGATCCTTCGGCCGGTGGACTTCCATGCCGTTGACGGTCATGGAATTGAGGCGGCGGACCCGCGTCTGGTACTGCAGGAACCGCGAGCTCGCGGGAATGTAGTGTCCGGTGAAGGAGCTCCGCGTAAAATGCGGCTGCGTGGTCTCCAGACTGCCGTGGATGGTCTTCGCCGACCAGAACAGCACATCGCCCTTTCGCAACGCCGGCGCCCGCAACCGGAGCCCATGATTGCGAATGATGTCGACCACCAGCTTCTTGTACCGCGCGTGATTGAAGGCGATGTCGAAATTGCCGCCGTTCTTGGCCATGTCGATACGGTGGCTCTTCGGATAGATGAAAAAGCGGCCGGCGCCTGGCGCAATGTCGACGACCGCGAACCAGGCGGCGGTCATGCGACCGAGCTCCTCGGCGTCGAGATAGTACGTGTCCTGGTGAGGCCAGGTCACGGGGTTGCCGTCAAAATACATCGACTGCACGATCTTCCCGGGCTCGCCGAGGATGGTGCGTGCCGCTTGCCGGGTCCCCGAATGCGTCAGTATCGCGAGACCGGATTCCTTGAACCGCGGAAAGCTTCTGGGATCGAGGCTTTGTATGTTGAGGATGGGGTTGAGCATCAACCCGTGATCGGTCAGGGCGTGGCGCTCGGGGTTGGCGGTCGTCTGACGATAGATGTGCCCGGGGTAGGGCTTGACCTCGCGGTCGAAATCCGCGAGCGCGCGATCGCACAGATCGCCCGGAACGAGGCCGCGGATCACGACATAGCCGTTCTCGTCGTAATATTGGCGAATGGCCGCGGCGTCGCCGACCGGGAAATAGGCGTAGTCCTCGTCGTCCGTCGCAGGAATGCGGATCGGCTCCCCCATGGGATCGTGGATGGCAAAGCTGCCCGGGCCGCGAAGCACTTCCGCGACCCCGGCGTCGCGGGCCTGGTGCTCTGCCGATCCGGGAAGCAGGTCGAACGAATGCTGATCGCGCGCCATGGTCATGCTGCTTGTCCCTCAAGAGCTGGCTGGCGACGGTAATCCGGGTCGCATGGCGGCCCCAGTGACAAAAAAGGAACCGGCGGGGCGCTCCGACGACAACCACGGGCCTGGTGGGCGATGACGGGATCGAACCGCCGACATCCTCGGTGTAAACGAGGCGCTCTACCGCTGAGCTAATCGCCCTTTTCCGCGGCTAAGTATAGCATAAATGTCGCAGGTGCGTGTGTTGGCGCGGGATTGTCCGGGGCGTAGCATGCCACCATGACCAAGAAACTCGGCATTCTCGCCCTGGCATTGGGCGCGGTGGCGGCGCTCCTTGCCATCGCCGCCGTATCATGGCGCGAGCGACCGGCGTCCGTGGCGCAGGATCTCGGTGGGCCATTTGCCCTGGTCGATGCCAACAACGGCCAGACCGTTACCGAGCGGAGCTTCCGCGGGAAGCTGATGCTGATCTATTTTGGCTACACTTATTGCCCGGATGCCTGCCCGACCACGCTCAACAATATCAGCCAGGCGATGGCCAAGCTCGGCACCGCCGGCAACCGCATCGCTCCCCTCTTTATCTCTGTCGACCCGGAACGCGACACGCCGCAAGTGATGGCGAATTACGTCAAGGCTTTCGACCCGCGGATCCAGGGACTGACCGGCGACGCCGAGACGACGGCCCGGGTGGCGAAGGAGTTCGGCGTCTACTACAGCAAGCATGACGTGCCGGGCGGCTACCTTGTCGACCATTCGTCGCTGCTTTACGTCATGGACCGGCAAGGCGCGCTTCTGAGGGTGCTGCCGGCGAACGAAAGCGGCGACAAGCTCGCGGGCGACCTGCGGCAATTGCTGGGGAGCAAGTCATGAGGCGCCTGTTTCTGGCGATGATGCTGTCGCTCGCGGCGAACGCGTTCGCGCAGAGCTCCGGCAACATCACCGTGCAGTCCATATGGGCGCGCGCAACGCCACCGGGCGCCAGGTCGGGCGCGGTCTATTTGACGCTGCGGAACCAGGGTACGGCCGATGACCAGCTGACCGGCGCGACCACGCCGGTCGCCGCCGAGGCCGGCCTGCACGCGGAGATCATGGAACATGGCGTCATGGAAATGCGTCCGCTCGCATCGGTCGACATCGCGCCGGGAGGCACGGCGAGCCTCAAGCCCGGCGGCAACCATATCATGCTGATGGGCTTGAAGCGGCCGTTGCGGCGAGGCGATCGTATTCCGCTGACGCTGACGTTCGCCCATGCGCCGCCGCTGACCGTGCAGGTCGAGGTCGCCAGGATCGGAGCGAGCGAGCCGGATGCCGGCGGCCGGTCGGATACGATGAAGGACATGCATTGACCGGCAGGCGCGGCAAAAACCTCGTCGTTCTCATTCCGCTGTTGTGCGCCATCGCCGGAATGGGCGCGCTGGTAAGCTATTCCGTGTCGCTCTACCGGCTGTTTTGTGCGGCAACGGGTTATGGCGGCACCACCCAGCGCATCCTCGCCGACACCGCGAAGGAATCGACGCGAACGGTAACCGTGAGCTTTGATGCGCAAGTCGCGAGCGGCCTGCCTTGGCAGTTCCAGCCGCTGCAGCGACAGGTGACGGTGCGTCTCGGCGAGGAAAAGCTGGTGTTCTTTTATGCCCGGAATCTGAGTGACAAACCGCTGATCGCGCACGCCACCTTCAATGTCACGCCCGACAAGGCGGGCCTCTATTTCAACAAGATCCAGTGCTTCTGTTTCAGCGACGAACGGCTGGCACCGGGCGAGGATGTCAAGATGCCCGTCGACTTCTACGTCGATCCGGCGCTGGCCAAGGACGCCAACACCTCGGACCTCTCCAACATCACGCTCTCCTACACATTCTTCCCCGCGGCGCAGCCGACAGACATTGAGGATTTGTCACGCTTTGACCCGCATGCGGCGCCGGATGCGAAGCGCGGCGCGGCG
>Ga0123356_10004722_pt1 | contig 14039 bp, 16 predicted proteins | sample TergutEmb28metaG_2_FD_92546 | JGI IMG/M metagenome (GOLD analysis project Ga0123356, IMG submission 92546) | Embiratermes neotenicus P3 segment gut microbial communities from Petit-Saut dam, French Guiana - Emb289 P3 | ecosystem: Host-associated > Arthropoda: Insects > Digestive system > Gut ...
AAAATTTATTACGTAATTTGCGTAACGTAATTTATGTAACGCAATTTGTGTAATGAAACCTAAAAATCCTTTTCTTATAGCTGGTTATCACAGTCCTGAATATTTTTGCGACCGTGAACGGGAGACGCTTTTGATGATTGATGCCATTAAAAATGGCCGTAACCTTACGCTTATTGCTCCCAGACGTATGGGCAAAACAGGGCTCATTAAGAATGTTTTTTACCATTTGGAAAGAAAACAGCCTAAAGCTGCTGTTTTTTATATGGATATTTTCTTTACACAAAATCTGAATGAATTTGTGCAACTTTTTGCGAGCACAGTGTTGGAAAAAACAGACTTGGTGACTCAAAAAGCGACAAAGCGTATCGGGGACTTTTTTAGGAGTCTTCGCCCTGTTTTTACGATTGACGAGTTTAGCGGCATGCCAAAAGTGACCATTAATGTGGAGCCGGCCAGTGAAGAACGTTCTCTCAAAGAGATATTCTCATACTTGCAATCATCAGGGAAGCATTGTTATATAGCTATTGATGAGTTCCAGCAGTTGGCAGAATATCCAGAAAAAGGGGTGGAAGCATTGCTCAGGTCTCACATTCAGTTTTTTTCCAATGTGCATTTCATTTTTTCCGGCAGCAAATACCATGTGATGCAGGAGATGTTTCTTTCTGCCAAACGTCCGTTTTATCAGAGTACCCAGATCATCTCCATTGACGCCATCGACCAAATGGATTACTACCGGTTTGCGGCTCGTTTTTTTGGATCAAAAAACGAACTTCATGCCGATGTATTTTTTCGTATTTATAGTGATTTTGAGGGACACACATGGTATATCCAAGCTATACTCAATAGGCTCTACGGTCAAAAGCATAAGCCTGATGACGCTTCAATTAACGCCATTATTGCTGACATTATTTTAGAAACAACCTATACTTTTGAAAAACTGCTGGCGGCTTACCCCCCTAATGCAATTAAACTTTTGAAAGCTATTGCCAAAGAGAAATGCGTAAAAGAGATCAACTCCGGTAATTTTATTGCAAAATACAAACTCAAAACAGCCAGTAGTGTAAATACGGCGCTCAAAAAACTAATCAATAAAGAGTTGGTTTACAAAACTCCCAACGGATACATAGTCTACGACCGCTTTATGGAGATTTGGCTCAGGCAGCAAACCTATTAGTACAAAAAAGTACTCACCTAAAAATTAAGCGAGTACTTCATGCAAAAGTGCCCAGGACAAGAGTCGAACTTGCACACCGCAACCGGCGCTACCCCCTCAAAGTAGTGTGTCTACCAATTCCACCACCTGGGCAAAGGGACTGCAAAGATAAGTGAAATTCCCGTGCGGCAAAATGGTTGTGGTGATTTTTTCTCATCTGTGCAGTGTAAAGTAGTGAATTTCTACTCTTTAATCAACAAACAATCATTCATCATCCCATGCGGTAAGAGGGATTCAGTTGGTTTTGATGGCTGAAAATCGAGGAAAGTTTTGGGAAAAACGAAAGTTCTTTGAGGAGAAAACAGGGGGTTTTTGGGTGTTTTTGAGCAAAATGTTTTACATAATGTTTTACATAATCGGATACGGTTTGGTTGCTTGTCGCAAATTACAAACAAATGAAATACACTGTAATATGTAAGAAAGAAACAAACTACAAAAACGGCTGCTCTCCGCTCTTTATCCGTTTTACGCACAACCGCATCTCGAAATACGTAAGTTTAGGGATAGCAGTACCGCCCGAATGCTGGAATCCTGAACAGCAAACCGTAACTGCCGACTGCCCGAATGGGCGAAAAGTACAACTTGAAATAGACACTAAACTTCAAGCGTATGAAAAGAAGATACAGCGACTCGAAGCGTTGGATATTGAGGTTACTTTTGATACCTTACTTGAGAATAAAGGAAAACGTGTGAATTGCACGGTCAGCGACTATTTTACGCAATTAATTGAACGACTTGAATCTGTAGAAAAGTTTGGCTCGGCGGTGAAACATAAGGTAAATCGCTCATTGCTCAATCAGTTTAAACCAAATGTTCGATTTATGGATATTGACCTTACATTTCTAAATGATTTTGAGCTATTTCTCCGTAGAAGAGGCAACAAGAATAACAGCGTAGCAACCAAGTTCAGCGTATTCAAAGCGGTTTATAATAAAGCGGTTGCCGAAGGGATATTTATCCCCAAAGATAATCCATTCATACGCTTTAAAGTAAGCCGATTATGGACAGAGACCCGAAAAAGGGCAATTGCCAAAGAGGACATACATCAATTGGTTAATCTCCCCATTGTCAAATCCAATCGTGCGCGATACAGAGAGTTGGCGCAGGATTTATTTCTGTTTTCGTATCTGATGGCAGGCATTAATTTCAAGGATATGGCATCTTTGCGACATAGTGATATTTATAATGGACGAATCTACTATAAGCGCCACAAAACAGGTAAAGAGATGAACTGTACCTTGATTCCCAAAGCTAAAGAGATAATAGATAAGTATAAAAACCCTACCTGCAACAATAGCGATTACATTTTCCCGATACTCAATAAGAATATACATGTAACAGAACAACTGATATATAATAGAACTCATAATGTATTGGCCAAAGTGAACAGGGAGTTGCGTTCACTTGGAGAGAAGATTGGGCTAAATGTCAATCTCACCACCTACGTCGCCCGTCACACCTTTGCCACCGTCCTAAAGCGCTCAGGGGTGAACATCGCAATCATCTCAGAATCTCTTGGTCATTCCGACCTATCCACAACACAAATCTACCTTGATAGCTTTGAGAATAGTCAGATTGATGAGGCTATGAAAAATTTGTTGTAATAACGAAAAAAAGAGAGGGCGGTATCTTTTCAGATATCCCCTCTCCTGTTTCGTCTAACCTCGCAAAGAGGTACGAAGTTTTAATGTCACGTTAACATTTAACGGCAAAACCTTACTGAATAATAATGAGACCGAATTCATCTATAAGACGAAACTTACAGGCCGTTTCCGATGCTCGGAATCTCGTCATTACCTGCTAATTTACTGAATAAAGTCGCTGTTCGTCAATAAAGAGAGGTTGCGTGAACATCATCACACGTTCTCCCATGACGGGCTCAATACCATCGCATAAAACCTTTTTCACTACAGATTCTCCCTCATAAACAAGGTGTTCTGCAACGATTGCTGGTTTCAAACTGCGATTTTCACAGTACTTACGGAAACTCATCGAGTCTAGCAATTTTTCTGTATGGCTTTTGAAGTCCAACCAGAATCTAAGCTCGTCACTGTAATACTCTCCTATACAAAACGCAATACATTGACGTTTTACATCATTGTCTTTTGTTAGTTGAGCATCGAATTTACGGCGTGACCTGCCAAGCACTTTCCAAACGGGTGCTTTCTTGCCACGACCTTTAACAGTTTTAGTTTCTTTTGACTGCATGGTATTCTTTACCTCAGCAGCATTAATAAGATTTTTTTTAGACATAAATAGTATATGTGTAATACATTAAAAAATACCTGCAATATAGTTAATTATCTCGCGCAGGCTACGAGATGCCGTATATGCTGCTGTCGCTGATATTTCAAGGAACTAATCAATGACAAATGTAATATTTTTGGTCAAAACAAACAATAAAAGCAATTTCTTTGCCTTATATAACCTCGATTTCTTTTGTCAAGAGTAATATGTAACACGCAAAACAAGTACGCGGATAGTTATTTTAATCGTTGCAGCGCTGTACTGATGTTTATGGTAAAATGCCTCTCCGAAATAATCGGTGAATAAATAAAACAGATAACATCCTTTTTCGGCTCAATCTTTACCACGCGCCACCGAGCAAAGCAGCAAATAAAGGCAAGGAGACCTAATACAAGCCATAACTAAAAAAGTTTTAGAAAATTTTATCCGACACTTGGAAATCGAAAAATTAATATCTATCTTTGTATCACCACTTAGGGAAAGTGTTTCCTATCACTTATACCCGATTTGGAAATTTTGTTTATTCCCATACAAATTGATTGCTTTTATTACAAGCAATACCCAAAGGAGAGCTGAAAAATGCCTCTCCTTTCTTTTAAACTTGATTTCCAGATTTTTTGTGCAGAAAACTCGACTGTCTATATAAGACATTGTAATTACAAAAAAGATGTATTCCAATTCTCTGCCAGATTTTTTGTGTCGGAAATGAGGGTTGCTATATAAAGCATTCAAAGATTAGAAAATATGGAAACATATTTAGCTACAAATTTACAAATCAATTTATAATGATTAAACAAAATTTAAATTTCGCGGAGTATATACAAGCTCCAAAAGGTGAAACTCACCTCAATTCAAGTTGAATTAAAGAGATACCTGTTAATTGCATATTTGACAAGGGAATTACAGGTTGTGGCGCTACCACATTGGCTATTACTCAGGCAGGACACACCATTATTGCAATGCCTTATGTTCCGCTGATAAGAAACAAAGAGCAACAGCACAGAGATACCGTTTTAGGTGTTTACGAGGGAGTAACCGAGGCGGACATTATGGAGTACGTGAACTCGCATACTACCCACAAGATTGCCGTAACATACGATTCCGTTCCAAAAGTCGTTTCGATATTACAGCGTAATGGAATCAACCCGTACAAAAACTACTTCTTATTGGTTGATGAGTGGCAAGTCTTGGTTAACTCTTATGAATTTAGATATGATGCCATTAGAGCACTGCTTAATGAAGCAGCGAAATTTGAGCGGGTTACATACATGTCCGCGACTGAACATCACTATCGTTTGGAAGAGTTAAAGAGTATGAAAGAGGTTAAAATCATTTGACCCAATAAAGGGAAAATTCCAATGCAGACGTATAACGTTAACAAGCCCGCAGATTGTGTGGCTGAACTTTGCTTGAATTACGACAAATTCAAAACGCAAGAGGGCGAAAACTGACATTTCTTTGTCAACAGCGTAGAACTCATCAGCAGGGTGATACACAAGGCAGAAATAAAGCCCGATGAGGTGAGGATTGTTTGCTCAAAAAGTCGTGAGAACAAACGAAAGAATCAGGAAAAATTAGGAGCTGAATATCCGATTGCAGAGTCATTAGACCCCATAAAACGATTCAATTTCTATACATCAACCTGTTTTGAGGGTTGTGACATCTACGATGAAAAAGGTGTCACAATCATCGTCAACGACGGCAAAGTTACGCATACGCTCATTGATGTGGGTACTCTGTTTACCCAAATTGCTGGGCGCATCAGAAACTCTGAATACAATAAAAGGGGGATTATGCAAATCTATTCCACCACTAAAAGCAAGGAAGAGTTAACAGTAGAAGAATACACACGTTCTGTAGAAAAGGCGTTTGAAGAAGCCAAAAAGTTCGCAGACAGAAATAATGCGACGATGAATAAAGAGGATATGAAAGATTTTGAGACCAAAAGAAGATATACACGTATTGAAAACGAACAGATTATTATAGACCGAAACTTGGTAGTCAGCGATATTCAGTCGTATCAATTACGCAATTTCTCATATAGCACATACTCAATCGTAATGAACAATCTAACCGATAACAACTTTAAAATCACTAATTCAGGCTGATTCAATGTCGATACTATTCCTTACGAAGCAGTTCCAAAAATCAGCTTCAAAGAGGCATTTATAAAGTACTGCCAATTCGAATCGTCAAATGAAACGTTGTCGCTTTCTCGGTCTCAGGGAATGGCTGACATTTTACGGACAAAGCCTTTAGTCAAAGAAGCATTTGATGTGCTTGGGGCTAAAAAAGTGGAGCAGCTTGGATACAATACAACCAAGATTCAAAGAGAATTAAATAAAAAAATGGATGCTCCATTGACAGAGAAATTAATAACACTAATTAAACAATCAATACCTTACTGCATCCACATGCCCAATGCAGAGGTAAAGATAATTTTGCAGAACATTTACGATGAGTTGGGGATTAGGCGTACAGCCAAATCTACCGACTTAAAGGAATGATTTGAGATAAAGGAGACAACACCAAGAATAAAAAATAAATCAGTAGCCTGTACGACTATTGTTTACGACAAGATAGTGGTAAAAAGGTGTAAAGAGAACATACAGGGTGATTTATTCGATGATTAATACATTGTGCTCATATTCAATACTTCCATTTTTTTTGTGTGGGAAAGTCGAGTGTCTATATAAAGAGTGCTTTATACATTTTTTCTGGAGCTTTGAATTTCAGGTGGATATATAACGATGTGAAAGGTTCGGTTTTACAAGGTAGGGAGTGAGAAATTGCTCCCTATTCTGTTTCTGAATCGGGGTTAATTCATTCAAATTCAAGTTGGATATTTTTACTTTTTATAAATTATGCCCGTAGGGCGTTTTTATCAAGCGTTATCAGCTTCAACATAAAATTTGGTGTATATAATGCGGACAAGCGGCTTCTTTGTTGAAAGCCCCCCCCTCTGTTGAAAGATGGAAAGTTCGTTTTCATCCAAATTTGTTTTACCTATTAACCGTCTTTTTAAGATAAAATCGAATTCGGCAGAGATAAAGGTGATTAAAGCCACGTTTCCCCATTTCAAAATTCATGTTGCAGAACCATTTACTACCAACGGTTCTCGACGACTTTTGTATGGAATTGAAAACGTGTGCTTTGTTCTTGACAGAATGAAAACTGCATAAAGTGTTAGGTTACTGATGAGTCCGTGAAACTCGGACGAAATACTCTTGAAAATGGAGTATCTAACTATTAATCAATTAACGTTTGTGGATAGCTTAAATGAAATCCTCACAAAGTATCATGAAACCAGAAGTAACAGTTAAACTTCGTCCAAATCAGAAAGAAGTAACCCTCGAATCATTGAGAGGAAAAGGACAGTTTTACTATCCCTTTGTGTTCCGTCAAGGGGAGCAGTATTATGTACCAAACCCTCCGACGTGTATTGAGGAGCAAGTTCCGCGTAAGGGCGGAGAAGATTTGTTCATCACCAAAGTCCTGATGGCTCGTGACCCAAATGGCGAGCAGAAGTCGGTTCTTGTTCCTGTCAACAGTTTCATAAGCGCACCCGATTCTTCTTTGGAAGACAGAAGTGAGTTTATTGAAACTTATGAAGCGAATCGGGAGCTATTTCTCTTGAAGGATATCGAGCAAAGGGTGTTGTTTATGGCTGAGAAGTGTAACGAAGGGTATGTTCTTCAAGTAAAGGAATTTGTCACACTTAAACGTGCTACGTGGAAAGACGGGAGTCGAGTATGCGACGAAAATGGCAATCCTGTATGTGTACCACACAAATATCCTGTATTTGAGTGGGTAAAGTAAAAATCAATCCAACAGAGAGGAGTAATTTCTTCTCTGTTTTTTTTATACGGACTAAGACACGACGTTTATTAAACTGCAGACACCTACGTATTAAGGCGGCACGAATATATGCCTGCATTTTTTTTAAGAGCTGTTCCAATGACGGGACGGCTCTTTTTTATTAACTTTTTAACAATTAACAACATGATTTTAAGACAATCATCACGGACACAAGCTAAGATTAAATTAGCGATGAACGGCTGTTCGGGAGCGGGTAAAACTTATTCCGCCTTACTCCTCGCCTGCGGCCTGACTTCCAATTGGGGAAAGATAGCTGTAATTGACACGGAAAATGCTTCCTCTGACCTCTATGCCCATTTGGGTAATTACAATGTGCTTCCATTGGCAGAACCGTACACCCCTGAAAAGTACATCGAGGCTATCTCGATATGTGAGGGGGCAGGAATGGAGGTAATTATCCTCGACAGCATCTCACATTGCTGGGACAATCTTTTGGACTATCACGCCAACTTGCAGGGCAATTCCTTTACAAACTGGGGAAAAGTCACGCCAAGACAAACGGCATTCATGCAAAAGATTTTATCATCACCATGCCATGTTATCTGTACGATGCGCTCTAAGCAGGACTATGTTCTCAACGAAAAGAACGGCAAAATTGTTCCCGAAAAAGTCGGTTTGAAATCTGTCCAAAGAGACAACGTGGATTATGAGTTTACCATTGTGCTTGATTTGAACATTAAGCATCAAGCCGTAGCATCTAAAGACAGAACAGGGTTGTTTATGGGCAAACCCGAATTCATTGTAACGCCTCAAACAGGCAGGGAGATTCTTAACTGGTGCAATACCGCATCTCCCAAGCCTCAGTTAAGCCATCAACCACAGCAGTTCAATCATCAAACACCTCATTTCTATGGAAACTTCCCAATTACAACAGGTCAGGCAGCTACCGCCTAATCCATTTGCGCTTGCACCTGTGAGCACTCCACAATATGTAGATGTGGAAGAGGCTCAAATCATCCCCCTGATACCTGCAAAGAAGCCATTTATTGAGGCAAATACAAGAGAGGTTACCATGCAGCATCTTCAAAGGGATTGTATTGTTCCCGTATTCAGCAAGGACAATGAAATTACGATTTCTCACAACCGATTCATTGAGTCTGTTTGGGAGTGTGTAAGTACACTCTTTAGAAATGAGACCATTCTTGAGCCTGATATCAGAGTCTCGCACGTAATCAAAGGGAGAACACCCGAAGCCATCCACAAATCCGTAAAGGAGTTGACAGATGAAGACAAGACCATGTATTACGAAAGAATGATGTTTTGCATCGAAATACCGTCCATCACAGATGATATTTGTGGGAATCGGCTTAATCTGACCATTGGAGGAGTCAGAAGCTACAATCTTGAAAACCTGTACAGCAAAAAGAGTTTGGAGAAATTCAAAATCTTTATCGGTTTCCAAAATATGGTCTGTTGCAATATGTGCGTCTCCACAGACGGAATCAAAGAGGACATCAAAATTACTAATACATCTGACCTTATGGCAAGGGTTATAGAGCTGATTATGTCATACAATGCCCGTAATCATCTTGATTTGATGCGCACCTTTAATAACTATGCACTTACGGAAAGCCAATTTGCTCAATTCATAGGAAAGTCAAGACTTTATCAATGTCTGCCTGTGGAGCAAAAGAAGTTCCTGCCCAAGTTTCTCATGACAGATACCCAAATCAATCTTGTAGCCAAATCATACTATCAAGATGCAGATTTTGGGGTAGACAAGGCAGGAAACGAGCTATCCATGTGGAAAATCTACAACCTGCTTACAAGTGCCAACAAGAGTAGCTATATCGACAACTTTTCTGAGAGGGCTTTAAATGCAACCCACATCTCAAGTGGCATCACAAGGGCGCTTGAGGGAGAGACGAGGTATGGCTGGTTTATTCGATGAAGAAAGAGGAGATGAAATGGAAATGATACGGAACAAATCCCCACCATGATGAATACGTCCACCAATCACATCGTTGAATCGAAATACGACCGTTTTTGGTGTGACCTATTTTTGAAGGGGGTATAAAAAAGAACTTTTGAAAATTATGTCACCACAAAATTTAAGGCTGATAATTGTTCTTCATTCATTTCTCTCACCTTATAACTTTTAATAGTTAACGATAATCATTATGAGTAAATTATATAAAGCACCCGAGGTAAAGCTTTCGTACAAAACAAGGGCTAATCTGATAAGGGTACAGGTGAAAAATTCTAAAGATTGCTATAAAGTACTTATCAATCATTGGAATAAGTATGAGCTTGAACACAAAGAATCATTAAAAATTCTACTCCTTAATCAAGCCAATGAGGTCTTGGGAATCTATAATGCCTCAGAGGGTGGTATTACAAATACTTCTTATGATGTAAGGGTTATCCTGCAGGCAGCATTATTAGCCAATGCAACATCGTTTGTGATGGCTCATAACCATCCATCAGGCTATCTAAATCCAAGCGCCGAAGACAGGTTTTTTACTGAGATAATAAAGACTGCAGGAATGTATCTAAGTATTTTAGTGCGTGACCATCTCATCGTTTGTAAGGACAAATATTACAGCTTTGCGGATAAGGGGATATTGTGATTTCTCGTCATTTTATCCCCGAAATTGCGTTAAACAAAGTTTATTATACCTATCAATTACAAAAAAGATAGGTAAATTTGCGAATTACAATACCCCACGAATGTTGAAACATTTGCTATCTTTGCATGGTCGGGAAACCGACAGACATAGATGAAAGTGTTTAGCTTTTATCCTGTACTGAGAATCTGGTAAGTTCAAAGAGGACAGGGATAAGCAATTACATTCATTACTTTGCTACGTTATATCTTCTTGATATATACGGCAAGTGTGGGGTATTGTTTATTTGTCCAATGGCTGCCAGAGCCTTCAGTACGATAAGCTACAACTCCACACTTTCTTTTAAAATAATCACTGCTTTGGAGTTGAGTAGAGGGAACGTAACACATCAACTATGAAAATTTCAAAAAGAATAATGGAGACCAGAGACCATTTCAAAAACGGGGGAAATAGAATTTTTAAACTGATTGGTGCGCTCTTTGTTGGGTGTGTTGTTTTGGTTGGATGTAGTTTTGAGGAGATTGAGGTCAATGGGGATGCAAATGGGAAGACTAAGCTGGTTAAAAGGATGCTGGGACGATTTGAATATGGGTCGAGCGAGGAATGGATAGACCTTTATTGGGAATTTACTTATGATGATAAACAGCGTATAACAGAATGTTTTTTTACCGAAGGAGCATGGGAAGATACTAATGACATTACTTTCTCATATGACAACAACCAAGTTACAATGATAATTTCTTCTAGCGTAGACGGGGAAACAACTACATCTACGACAAAATATTCTCTCAACAACAATGGTTTTATAATAAGTGGGAACGGGAACGGGATTAATCCTCTTCCTTTTCGCAACAGCTTTCCACCTCGTTCAGGCTATGCAATTTACGAATATTCAAATGGATATATCTCCAAAGCAAATATCAGCTCCCAGACCAACACCTACACTTGGGAAAACGGCAATCTAATTAAGATAGTTGAAGATTTTGGGGATGGCACACTATGTACTCGCACGCGTACGTATAGTAGTATGGGAAATGTTTTTTGTACTGATTTATTTTTGTTCGGTGTGTACGACAAATATCGTGGAAATGAACTTTTAGGTTCTTTCGCATTGAGGGAAGTAAATTTGATGCCTGCTATGACCAAAGGTTGGACATCCAAAAACTTGCTGGTAAGCGAAACATGGAGTTCTCGTGAGGTTATAAAAAGTACGACTACATATACATACGTTTTTGATTCAGATGGCTATCCATCTAAAATAATTATTTCTTTTGACAAAAGTATTGAGACTTTTTCCTATGACATTTACTACTAACACATCCCAGCGACGCAGTCAAGGGCAAAGATTGAATCGCAGGTGAGTTGGCGGGAGTGACGAAGAAATCGTATCTTTGTACCATAATAGAAAAGATAAAGATATGGAAGCAGAATTATCTCAAACCCCTCTGAACTCTGCACAGTTATTTGTATTACAAACACTGTCGACTGCAAAAGACGAACAGGAAAAAGAAGAATTGACCTCTTTGTATCTTGACTACATTCGACGAAAGTTGGATGAGGCAACAGACCAATGGTGGAAAGAGAATAACATGACGACTGAGAAGTTAAACGAAATGTTTTTGAATTCACATTATCGCATTTCAACGTACTGAAAACGATTGATTTTCCGCAGATAAATGTTGTTGACATAGAAACTTTTAAGCAATTATTGAAGTTGTAAAAACTAAACGATGATAGGTCAATATATTAAATAAATAAATTTATAAATCAGATAAGTACGAAACAGTATCTAAATGTTTGACATAATGTTTGACCTAGTTCAAAAAAACGACCGCCAAAACTTACTAAAAAGTTTATCTACAGTGATTTTTGAAGAATAAAAAAGATTAAAAGCTACCCCCTCAATGTAGTGTGTCTACCAATTCCACCACCTGGGCAAAGGGATTGCAAAGATAAGTGAAATTCCCGTGCGGCAAAATGGTTGTAGTGATTTTTTCTCATCTGTGCAGTGTAAAGTGGTGAACTTCTACTATTTAATCAACAAACAATCATTCATCTTATCATGCGGTAAGAGGGATTCAGTTGGTTTTGATGGTTTAAAAACAACATATTTAGGGATGGGTCAACTAAGGTGCTTCGAGAGCAATAAGCGCAGTTCGTCCAAATCGGGCAAATACAATTGGTACTTTGAGACAAAGAGATTATTATTGCTACCGTACATCCCATACTGCACCATAACCTCATCTTTCTCTTTGGCAAGGATAATACCAATAGGTGGATTATCTCCATCATCGGGCTTTTCAATAATGTTTCCGTGTTTTGCCAGAGCCAAGATTTGTTCCTTGCTTTTACCTAACGCTAATTGCATGAACAATCCCCTATCCTTTTGCCGCCTCAACTCTCTAACACTCCAATGCTCATTCGTGGTTTCGGCAAGATAAAAATTTCTTTCTAATTTATTATCAATCCCTATAATTTCGATAATATGCGACCAACTTAATTTTCCAGACACTGTCTGGCAAATTGGAAACTGTGTGTAAAACAATCGCATACTGAAGAGATTTGATTTTGAGAATCCCTTACCGAGAGAAATTGATAAGTCTTTAGAAAGATTAATCAATAATTGTTCACCATATTTAGCTCGTCGGTTTCCATCTGGGGGGATACTTACAGCGGGAGTGAGGAAGAAATCGTATCTTTGTACCATAATCAAAAAAGACAAAGATATGGGAGCAGCATTATCTCAAACCCCTCTGAACTCAGCCCAGTTATTTGTATTACAAACACTGTCGACTGCAAAAGACGAACAAGAAAAAGAGGAATTGACCTCTTTGTATCTTGACTACATTCGACGAAAGTTGGATGAGGCAACAGACCAATGGTGGAAAGAGCAAAAAATATAATGACTAAAGTAGATAGCGTTACTCAAACCGATAGCGATATTCAAACAATTGATGATACTGACTTACCATTCTAATAAATCAAATATCATGGAACCCTACACCCCAATATTCACCATAACTCCCGAAATTCTAAATTTTGCCTACGAAATTGCGGCAGATTTGGAACGGATTGATATTATTAGGGAAAAAGCATTAACGCCACAACTGCGAAAGGAAAACAGAATAAAAACGATTCATTCGTCATTATGGATTGAAGCAAACAGTTTGACGTTACAGCAAGTTACCGATATTGTGAATGGCAAACATGTAACGGGACCCCAAAAAGATATTTTGGAAGTGAAAAACGCCATTGTTACCTACGACGAATTGTTGGAACGTAATCCCTACAAGGAAAAAGACTTATTGGAACAGCACCGCTTGCTCATGACTGGATTGATAACAGATGCCGGAAAATACCGAAATGCCGGTGTTGGCGTTTTTGATGGCGATGTGCCTATTCATATTGCGCCGCCACATCAAAGAGTTCCGCTGTTAATGAGCCAATTACTTGATTGGGCAAAAAATGCAAAACTCCCGCAAGTAGTAAAAAGTTGCATTTTTCATTACGAATTTGAGTTTATCCACCCATTCAGTGATGGCAACGGACGAATGGGCAGGATGTGGCAAACACTTCTACTTTATCAGGAAAATCCTGTTTTTGCGTGGTTGCCAGTTGAAACTATTATTGCTCACAATCAGCAGGAGTATTACCGCGCATTGAGACGTTCAACACATCACAACGACAGCGGTATTTTTGCTCAATTTATGCTCTCGGCTATCAAGCAGGCAACAGCAGAATTTAAGGAAAAATATCAAAAGAACGAGGTAGAAGATGCAGGTGTATATGCAGGTGTATATGCAGGTGCAAAAATGGCGAAAGTACAAGAAAAAATATTGGCGATAATAGCCAAAGACAACAGCATTTCACAATCAGAAATTGCCAAGAAAATGAAAATCAATGAATCTACGGTTTACAGGAATATTGAAAAATTAAAACAATTAGATGCTTTAGAACGCAAAGGAGCAGATAAAACAGGCATTTGGATAATGAAAGGAATAAGAAATAACCACTACTGTCGCGTTTAAATTAATTGAATAGCAATAAATTATAATCCTGTTCTTTGACATTTTTGTAATCAATAGTTGTAAGCAACTGTTTTATAGGAGTTTTGTCGTGTAATGAAAAACCGA
>Ga0123356_10004723_pt1 | contig 14038 bp, 1 predicted proteins | sample TergutEmb28metaG_2_FD_92546 | JGI IMG/M metagenome (GOLD analysis project Ga0123356, IMG submission 92546) | Embiratermes neotenicus P3 segment gut microbial communities from Petit-Saut dam, French Guiana - Emb289 P3 | ecosystem: Host-associated > Arthropoda: Insects > Digestive system > Gut ...
CTTAAACCTTAAACTTTGAACTTTAAACCTTATATTCCACCCCCTTAATCCCCCGCCAGCGGGGGAGATTTTAACCCTCCCTCCTTAACTTCTCTTAATTCTTAATTCTTAATTCTTAATTTTTAATTGTTAATTGTTAATTTTTAATTGTTAATTGTTACCCCTCCCCCGTACAATTACCAGCCCTTTTCCCCCGTAAACCCCGTATTATTACGTGCCTCACGTATTTTTATTCTTTGCTTTTTCGCTGCGTGAATTATAATATAAATTTTTAAAATATTTACCTATGAAAAAAATCAATTTTTTATCTTTTATTTTTCTTTGTTTTAACCGCAAAGAACACAAAGACCTTTCTCCCTTCTCCCTTCTCCTTTTCTCCCTTCTCCTTTTCTCCTTTATCCCTGCAACAACCCTCGCGCAGTTAGAAACGCCTTTTGACGGAACGGAATTTAAAATCATTAGAGTCCGGCAGAAGACCGGCACAACTCCTATAGCACATGAGGGTGTTACCTTTCAATTTCCGTTTTATGATGAAACAGACTACCTTCCATATAATGACCGTTTTATTGCCAAACATCAAAATGGGGAAACCTGGATTCAATATACAACCAACTACAATGCAGCCAATCCCGCCGCCTCAAACTGGGAAGATGTTATACAGCTGTGGTGCACATTTCAGACTGCAGTTGCGGACAATTACAATTCTGTATATGCAAGACGTGCAACGTATGCTAGCGGAACTCAGCCTGTTATTAAAGCAGTAAAACTTCATTCCTCAAACCAGTATGGGTATAAAACCAATAACAATGATGAGCTTCTCGTAGCAACCAGCCCCAGTTATGGCGCTGTACATGGTTTTCTATACACCAATCAGCCCCCAAATAAAAAAGGAGAACGAAAATACTATGCGGCATTAAGATGGGAGAATTTTTTCAATATGTCACAATTTCAAGATCAGGTGGTATATTTTAGGATAAGAGGTAAAATACAAGAAGAAAAATATGGTGGAGTCACAGATTTTTTTTGGTACTGTCCCACGCCGGTAATAGTGGGTAATCCATTAAATAAACCACAAAGCCAACTAAGTGACGTTACAATGTTAACCAACAACGAAACTCCGGCAAAGTACACAGGCCAATTTCAGATACATGCATACTATAACAACCCTGCTTTCTCTATTTTAAAAGATAGGGGTACCTCAAATCAAGGAGCATCTTTCCCATATTACAACATGATACAAATAAGGTTTCCTGGCGCCGGTGCATATACTTCTGAGCACGGCACAAATAGATATACTGACTACAGTTCAGCAGCAGGTGGGTTTACGTTTCAAACTCCAACGGGTATTCCAAAAGCACAACTCAATACGGGATTTCTTTGTCAGGTTGAGGCTACCAGAGGAGATATGAGTGTTCTGCTTGATCAGTCTTCAACAATTGATCCTTATTACATCCAATACTCTTCAAAGAGTCGAGCCATTCCCTTATCTATTCCGCCATACCCGCAACCGAAAACAGTTAAGGCAAATTTTTCACATGCAACCGGAGAGTTTACATTAATTTGGACAATTGATAAGGGAACGCAGGAATCTCTCCAAGATGGCTATGAAATTGCCTGGAAACGTGCAGAGGCATTTGTATGGAGGTATGATAAAATTAATTGCAACGTAATCTATAATCCGGATGCGACCAGCGCCTCTTTTAAATTTGACTTGATGGAACTTAATTGTGGCGATCAAAACTATATGTTTGCAGTAAAGCGTGCCGGAATGGCTTGGGACGCAGTAGATCATTTTGGCGAAAAGTATGAAGCAGTAACTGACAAATCCATTAAAGTAAATACTAATCCTGCTCATATTGACAATGTTTTCGCAGAGGGAAGGATACAAAGTGCATTTCTTACATGGGGGCTTACAGATGGTATTAAGAATCCTTCGTGGCGAATGAAAATTACAAGAAACCACGATAATAAACACGATACAATACCATTTCTACAAGTTAGTTATTTGGATACAATGAGACCCTTTTCAACATGCCAACCTACCACCTATACTTTAGAAGTGTTAGATGCAACGGGTGTGAAGGTACCGGCAATACCAACGTACACTACTTTGCCGGTGGCATGGGCACCCGACACGCTTAATGCGGGTACAATTACTTCCATAAGCGTTTCCAAAGGGTATTACAACGACCGCGTAGAGGTAACGTGGACTGTTTCGCCCAACGCAACTTTTTCCCGCTACGAGATTTTACGCAAACCAATAGCAGAAGGAGCACAGGAACAACATGTTGTAGATATTTTACCAACCTCCTTAACGAAATATAATTATACAGACATGAACGCATATCCGGGTATCTATTATACCTATATTGTGAGACCCTGGATTGACTGCGAAGAATACACTGTTTCGTTAGAAGAAAAACGAACCATTGGTTTTAGCCAACCATACGGCGTGGTAAGCGGAAGGGTGGTAACCAAACAGGGCAACGCCCTGAAAGATGTAAATGTGATGGCAAGTGTGGACGACAGTACGTATAACGATTACAAAAACAGAGCATACGATTTTAATGGTCGCTCTATTATTGAGACTAAAAAAGATTTGGGACTCTCTAAAGAAAGTTTTACACTACAAACATGGATAAATCTTCAAAAAGATTATCCCAATATTGGTTTTCCTATACTTCATAATCATCTTTATAAAGTAAGATTTCACTGGGATTTTGCAGTAGCATCTCACCTAGTACTTAGTATAAATTATAGAGGTGTTATAGCAACTTTTGTGCAACATAACCCTGCTTGGGACGAATATTTCCATATGTCCATAACGGCAGAGATTGATTCGATAAAGAAACCGGGATATACCACTTTGAATGCCAAACTGTATGTGAATGGAGAGTTGGTGGATAGCGCTTATGGTGAAAAACTGAGTGGCTTAACTTATGATGCAAACCTTAGTAACTCATATATTGGAGGATATGTTGAGAGTGAGGATTATTATTATATGGGCTGGGAGTACACTATTTATGCTTATTTTGATGAGTTTCGATTGTGGAATCGCGTATTAACGGCAAATGATATTCGTAACAATTACGACCGGTATCTTTCCGGAAGTGAGATCGATTTGGCGCTCTACTACCGTTTTGATGAGTTGGATGGAGTTAACGAGGTGTTTGATATTTCGAGGCGCAACAATGTGTTTAACGAAAACCACGGAAAGGCAATTTCACCCGGCCATTTGTTCCCTTCTCCCCGTACTTTAGATACTCCTACCAGAGAGCAGTTGGCAATAAAGGCGCTTACCAACGCCCAGGGATACTACTTGCTGAACACCATTCCTTACAGTGGCTACGGTAATACGTGGGCAATTAAACCCTTGCAGGGAAATCATACTTTCGACCCCAACGAACGAAATTTGTACTTCAGCGCAGCCTCTACCACACACAACAATATTGATTTTACCAACACCTCCTCTTTTAAGTTGTGGGGATATGTTATGTATGAGGGTGGCACCTACCCTGTGGAAGGGTGTTTCTTTGAAATTGACGGTATGCCGGTATTGACGCCGCAGGGAATGATAACAAGCGAAGATAATGGATTTTTCTCAATTGATGTACCGTTGGGCACACGTAAAGTACAGGTTAGAAAACATGGACACACCTTTGTGGATAACGGTTATTTTTTAGATCAACACGGCAAAGACATATATTATTACGAAGATAGACAACTGAATATGTTTTGCACTACCCGCGTGAAACTGATTGGGCACGTTGTGGGCGGAAAGGTAGAGAACGACAAAATTTCGGGATTTGGATTCCGGAACAACAATATCGGCGTCGATTCATTAGTATTGAGGGCATCGGTAAAAGTAGGTACCGAACTGCGAAACAGCACCGACAGTTTGCCGCAATATATTACTTTCAGGCACGATTTGGATCCATACGCCAAATGGACGCCCGAAAAACGGGGAGGGCTGGAAAAGGACAGTTCCTCAATAAAAATTCACGGGAACGATATTACCATATATGTGAGCAAGGAAACGGGCGAGTTCGTAGCGTGGGTATATCCCGAACTGTACGATATTTTCGGATCAACAACACCGGAATCAAGATTTATTAAATTTGGAACCCAGAGTGATGATGTATCTGAATTTGATGACGATCAGCAAGCCCCCAATAAGTTAGACCTGCGCAACGCAACGGTAATGGACGAAATATTGCTGCAAAAGAGTATCATTACATTTCCCGATACAATCTTTCATGAGTCCACTCCATATTCACAGGCGTGGGAGGAACCTTTCGAAAACGCCGATACGGTGCGTTTTCACGAAGAACTTGCCATCTATTACCAGCCTATCCCTACTTATACCATTACACAGTGGGTAGAAGAAAATATAGTGGACTATTTTGGCGAAAAAACTTTCGATTTGGGAGTAAAAGATGTGCCGCCCGTTCAACTCTATAATTCAGGGGAATATCTGTTGAACAACAAACCCCTTTTCCAGCAGGGAAATCTCTATACATTCAAACTGAGGGCTTTCGAACACTTTATAAATCCCTATAAGGTTGATGGAGAAGGAAACGTTTATGAAGAAACCGTTCCTATTGATGGAGGAGCCGTGAGGTTTATGGGCGAATTGATGTATAACCAGTATCCCGATGATATTTACCTTAATGAAGACGGGGAGGGCAAATTTACCTTCGTTGGCGGCATGGCAGATTTAACCACCGGTTTAAACAACCTGAGCAGTGTGGTAAGAATTGGCGGTATTCCGTTCTATTCAAAAACAGAAGAATTTGGTGAGAACGGTTTAACGGCGTATTTGCTGGGCGGAAAAAATACCGGAACCGACTTTCTTACCGCAGCCCCCGACAAGATTGACTTTATTTTGCACGACCCTCCGGGATCGAACAGTTACGCATATATTGAACAGGGAACCTCTATTTCGCGATACAAAAAAACCAGTTTTAGCGAAAGGCGCGATACACTCAATAGTGGAAATCAAGAGCTTGGAATGCAAACAATGTCAATGAGCGGATTTGGAGCAATGCTCGGCGGATTGATAGAAACAGACCAAAACGAAGACGCTTTCCAGATTTCAACAAGAACCACTATTGCCAACGGATTAACGCTGGAAAAAAACAGTTTTAAAAATCGTTTATCAACCTCAAGTTCTCCCGATTTTGTGGGGCACATGGCGGATGTTTTTGTAGGTACGGGTACCAATACGCTCTATGGATTAAGCAGGTGCATTACGCTGATCTCTGCCAACGAACACGCCGGCACCGACATCGTAATAGATTCTTTCCCACGAGTTAATCCGCAATACAAACTTGTGAAACGTACCGGGCTGCTGCTTGGCTTATCGTTCCCCACACAGTTCTATTTTACTACCCACGACATTAAGAACATTATGATTCCCAAGTGGAAACAACTGTTAAAGATGCAATTCGTTTTCAGAGATGTGCACGGAACCACTCCGGTACCTACCGACAGACCCATTTATGTATCGAACTTGCCCATAAGCCACCCCAACTTCGGGTTGCCGAACTACCACTCCAACTTTGGAGTAGATACCGTTTATGGCGATAATGGTCCCAGTTATACAAGAATTTTCCCGCAATGGATGATAGAGCAGATAGAAAAAGGTCAAAATCCGGTATTCGACGAAAATGACGATTGCCCAACCTGTCCGGTAGTAACCGTTAATATGACCGACTCGGTGGTTTATTACTATGAAAACATAAAAAAATGGGAAAACTTGCTGAGATTTCATGAAAAACGTAAAGTAGATGCCATAAACAAAGGGTATTACTTATCGGGGAACAACATCAGTTTTGGCGGAGGGGCTACCATAGAAAAGAGCCAAACCTATGAATCCGTCAAAGAATGGGAAAATACACAGGTTATTGAAACCTTTATTCAGAAATATGAAGAAACGGGAGCCTCATATTTTGGCTTCGGATATACAGTAGAGTCGGCTATTGACATAACAACATTAGATACCTCAAGCGAAGGGGAAATACAAACAGGAACCACTACAGTAGGTTTTGTATTGGACGAAAACGGATTAACCGACCAACTTACGGTGGACTGGTGTTACAACGACAAGGAAGTTGATGTGGGCACCTACATGTTCCGCACGCGGGGCGGCAGAACCTCATGCCCATACGAAGGCGGAACGGTTACCGAATATTATGAGCCCGGACAGCACCAATTAGATGAAGCCACCATGCAGATTGAAGTTCCGGTACTTGTTTCCACAAGCGGATATGTTGTAATTAACGTACCCGAATCGAAACCCGCCGTATTTAATCTGCATTTAAGAAACGAATCGGAAACCGACGGAACCGGCTGGTTTATACTTACTGTGGCGGAAGAAACCAACCCCCACGGTGCAATTTTGGCTATTGACGGAATGCCCATCGCAAACGGACGCTACTTCTGGGTAACATCAGGCGTGGGCGCAGGTGTGCAAAAAACACTTACTGTGAATAAAGGTCCGGTTCAAGAAAAATATCATGGAATAAAACTCTACCTCTCTTCCGTTTGCGACCCCGCACTGAGAGATTCTATCATTATTGATGTGGAGTTTATTCCTTCATGTACCGACATAAAGTTTAAATATCCCTACGACAACTGGGTATTGAATATTGATTCGAGAGGCGAAATAGATGTGGAGTTAACAGACTTCAACATCAATTTCAACAACTTCGCTTACATAGAGTTGCAATCTCGCCGCATATCCGATTATACATGGAGTACCGACCAGTATTTCTACTATGATCCGGCGCGGGAGGCAACCTCTCAGAATCCGAGTTTTACAACGCTTCTGAATCCGGCAATCCACCCCACCGTAAAATATCCGTGGAAAAAAGACGCCAAACCGGACGGATTATGGGAAATACGGGCTCGAACGCAATGCGAAACATTGCAGGGATACGGAAAGGTTGATTTTATTACTGTTCCTGTTTCCGGCATCATGGATACAAGAGCGCCACAAAGTATGGGCATTTCCCCAAGCAACGGAATACTTGCAGCCGGAGACGAAATATCTATCACTTTTAACGAAGATATTCAGGTGGGACTGCTGTCGGATCACAACTTCAAGATTACCGGCGTACTCAACGAGCAGGAACTTGGTATTCCCGATGTGGGACTCTCGTTTTCCGGCACCGAACACGCCAAAACCTCCATGCCGATCTACACCAACGGCTCATTCTCTATTGAAACCGAGTTTCTGTGGGAACCCGGCACCTCCGGTACGCTCTTTGCCTACGGATCGGGAGACAACTTCCTCTCACTCGGTATCAATAACATTGGACAGGCAGTGGTAAGAATCGGTAACGACCCGCCCATTCTTTCTAAAACATCTGTTTTGGGAGATCCTATTACCATTGACCCCGACAGAACATGGAAATATATCGCCATGTCGTACGACCGCAATACCAATCAGGTGAATGTTTACAAGTTTGAAAGCGGCGAAGGAATGAATGTTTATAAAATGATGGAGATGCAGCCGCTGGTAAGCAAGCCGGAGATGCAGGGAATACTGATTGTTGGAAACGACCATAATTATAACAATATTGGCAACACCAACGGATTTGTGGGTAACGTAGCGCGTCTTCACTTCTATGCTACCAAGCACTATCTGGAAGATATTGCAGGCGTTTTCTATCAGGCAAAATCGGGCAGAGAGCCTTTCTTGGTTGGCTATTGGCAACTGAATGAAGGCGAAGGAAATATGGGTAAAGACAAAGCCCGTAGCCGTCATCTCTCTATACCTCAAAACAATTGGTTTATCCACCCCGAAGGACGCGGCAAGGAAACCGAAGAAGGAAAAAATATCGCTATCATAACAAGTACCTATCCGATGAGTATTTACCACAGTTTTACCTTTGAATTTTGGTTCAGAAGCCAAGGAAACGATTGGCAGGAGGGGCAAACCATTTTCAGCGCAGATTATGGCTTTATCAACGTAAACAGTACGGGCGGATTAGACTTTTTTACCAGACAATTGGACAGCGCTGCCGTTTTCCTCCGTACACTTACTGAGGATGATATGATGACCGGCGAGTGGCACCATCTGGCAATGTCGGTAAGACGCGGCGGAAACACTGCCATTTACATAGATGGCGTTAATGTTGCCGTATTCCCCGATACGCAGTTGGGCAATTTTGGCAGCGCCTATTTCGACTTCGGCGCGAAGCGTACACGCAGTTCAACAGATCCACATGGCACACATACCGATTATCTCACCGGATACTTCGACGAAATACGGGTTTGGAACAGCACGCTGACCAAAGATATGATTCTTGCCAACAAAGGCACCAAACTGCGCGGCGACGAAGCAGGACTATACGCCTATTATCCTTTCGAAAAATATAACAGATTAAGCACCGGATATATATATGTAGAGCCAACCAATCAAAATATGGCTGAATTACAATACGCAGGAGATACGGTACTGATGGCATTGGGTGCGGCAAATTTTTCAAATGTTGCCGTTGCCATGAAAGATGCGCCACCTGTAGAAAATGTGCCGTTCTCTTTTGTTGCCTCAAGCAATAAGATTGTATTGAACATAGATCCCTATTATTTTGCTCGCGTAGAGGGTGTTATTTTAGACATTAGTGCAAAGAATGTTTTCGACTTGCGCGGCAACAGAGGCAGCGCCGAAAACTGGACCGCATTCGTGCGCAGAAACGCGCTCCGCTGGGATACAGACCCCATTAACATTGTGATGCAAGAGGGAGAACAGAAAACTTTCACGGCAAGAATTATAAACACCGGCGGACTTACCGTTAATTATGTGTTTGACGAACTGCCCGGATATATCACAGGGAACGCAAACGCAGGCTCTTTGATGCCATTAGCACACAGAGACTTTACTTTTACGATTGACCAGGGTATTAACATCGGATTTTACGAAACGGCAATCGGCATTACCAGCGGAAACGGTGTAATGGAGTATTTGCCCCTGCAAATTAAAGTTACCGGCGAACGCCCCGACTGGGAAGTAAATCCCCACGATTTCGAAACCTCGATGAACATCATCGGACAGGTAAAAATTGACGGCGTACTGCAAAACGACTCGGAAGATTTGCTGGCTGCCTTTATCGGCGACCTCTGCGTAGGCTTAACCTCGCCCATAGAGATAAACAATGCCGGTTATGTGTTCCTCACGGTGTATGGCAATGCCCCACACAACAACCAACCGCTTGCTTTCAAATACTGGCAGGCATCTACCGGACGTATCTTCCCACAGGTTATTCCCGAAAATCTTCCGCCACAGATACTGAACAACGAAATCCGTTTTGCTCCAACTCAAATTGTGGGAAGTTATCAAACCCCCGTGCAGTTTAAAGCGCTCGACGTAGTGGCTCAAACCATTGATTTGAAAACAGGCTGGAACTGGATATCCGTTAATGTACTGAAAACAGATGATACACCCACCATTCTCAATCAGATGAAAACATCGCTGATGGATGTGGGAGAGATAATAAAAGGACAAACTGCTTACATTCAGCAACCCTATTGGTTGGGGAATCTTACGGCTATTTCTCCGCAACAAACCTATTATGTTAAAGTTACCGACAACTATAAAATGATTCTTTTGGGAGCCCAGGGCGCACCCAACGAGATACCGATAACCATAAATCCGGGCTGGAACTGGATTGGTTATCTGCCGTGGTTTAATACGCCCATAACGTATGCTTTAGCCGGTTTGGAAGGGCAGGCTGCCGTGGGAGACCTGATAAAAGACCAACTCAGTTTTGCCACTTATATCGGATACGGAGAATGGGTGGGTAATCTTACTTACATGCAACCCGGAAAGGGGTATCTGTATCATTCAAACCGTAGCACCCCAATGGCTTTCCATTATCCCAACGAAACCATGAGAGGAGGTTTTATGATAGAAGAGGAGGTACTTCCGTATTTCCCGCAATGGTCTGTAGATGCGAACCGGTTTTCCGGCAACATGACCATCATGGCCGTTATGGTTTTTAATAAAAAAGAGATACGCAATGGCTTGATAGAAGTTGCCGCCTTCTGCGAAGAGCAATGCCGCGGCACAGGGCACTTTAGGTATAACAGTACGTTAGAGAGATATATTGGCTTCTTAACCATTTACGGCAATGCAAATGATGTGATTACGTTTAAAGTACTGAACCACGAAACAGGAAGAGAATACCGGGCAAACAATGAGCCGATACTATTTGCAACAGACGCTATGCTGGGAAGCCACACAACCCCGTATATTATTAGGATAGGTAGCGATGGGCTCACTACCGATCGCGACTCCGAGACTGCCATATTTGATATGGATGATGAGGATATGGCGTTCGAAAATCCTTTTGAACCGGGATTTAATGGAGAATCGGGAATAACTGAAAACAATCTCTCGGAACAGGTATTCATATACCCGAACCCAACAAGCACGAAACTCCACATTGATCGTCCATGGAAAAAATTAGACAAAATAGAAGTAATAGATGTATATGGACGTATTATCCTGCAGTACGAGAACTTTACCGGCGCTTCCATTGATGTGTTAAACATAGCGCAAGGATTATATTTCTTGAAAATAACCAATAAAGAAGAACAAACCATTGTTAAATTTGTAAAAGAATAATATTATGAAAAAGTTTTTAAAATACCAAGTACCAATTACGATTTACGATTTACGATTTACGAATCTCCCCCGCTGGCGGGGGACTAAGGGGGTGGACGAATTACGATTTACGAATCTCCCCCGCCGGCGGGGGCAGGGGGTGGACAAGTTATACCTCTTAGCGCTTCTGCTTTTTGCATGCTGCTTTCTTCCATTTGCTGCTCAGGCGCAGTCAAGTCTAAATCTGGCGAACGGGCAAGAATATACATCAAACATTTATATTCCGGCCGATAATGAATGTGTTGTTACAGTAGCCTCCGGTTATGCAATAATCAGTGGGGTTATCAGCGGACCGGGCGTTTTGACAAAATCCGGAAATGGAGAACTGATCCTTCTTGCTGATAATACCCCCGGTGGAACTGCCATTGAGCAAGGAAGGTTGACTCTTGGAGACAAATCAAACACAGGCTCTATTTCGAGTTATATAAAAATTTCAGGAGGCGCTACGCTCGATTTTCGTCGCACCGATACCTATATCCATTCAGGGGAAATATCGGGTAGTGGTAATGTAGAGCAAAGTGGAGAGGGTACAGTTATTCTTACGGGCGAAAATAACTATGTGGGAGGAACAATTGTTCATAGTGGTACATTGCAAATTGGCAACGGACCCACCGGCAGCATTTACGGCGCCGGTGTTTTGGGCAATTCCGGCGTTTTTGTAAGTCAATACGGAACACTCAAGTTTTACAGAAACAGTTATACCTTTCCAAGAGTTATCAGCGGAGATGGAAATGTAATAGTAAATGGCTATGAAGGAGAAAAAGTGTGGTTTACCGCCAACAATACCTATAAAGGCACCACCACCGTTGAAGGTGGAAGTTTGTGTATTGGAGACAATACGACTACAGGCGACGTGGCAGGCAATATCATAGTTCAAGAGTACGGTCAACTCATTTTCAGCCGCTCCAATAAATATATCTATGAAGGAGTAATATCAGGTAGTGGTGGCGTTCATGTGCAGTTTGGTGTAACCATTTTAACCGGCAACAATACCTATACGGGAGCAACTGGTATTTCCAATGGGGCAGTTTTGGAGATTGGCGCAGCCGAAAATCTCGGCAACTCTACCGCTCCCATATACCTGTATGGAACGCTCATCTTTGGGAACACCGCCACTATGACCTTTCCGAGAGTAATTACCGGAACCGGCAACGTGGTAAAAGCAGGAACCGGACATTTGAGTTTTACTGCAAACAATACCTACCAAGGTACCACCACCGTAGAGACAGGAATCTTATATTTAGGAAACAATACGTCCGCAGGCGCCGTAACAGGCAATATAATATTAGCAAGTGGGAGCGTTCTCCGTTTCAACCGCTCCGGCACCAACAATGATTATACCTATTCGGGAGTAATATCAGGAGGAGGAAGTGTTGTAAAAGAGGGTCCGAATAAAGTAGTTCTTACCGGTACAAATATTTATGAGGGAATAACAACTGTTTGGAGTGGTACGTTGCAAATTGGCAACGGAGGCTACATCGGCAGTATTTACGGTACAGAAGTTCCGGGCATTTCGGGCGTTTCAATAAATGCAGGTGCAACACTCCGGTTTGAAAGAAACGATGGTATATCCTTTTCGAGAGTTATTAGTGGAGGAGGTAACGTGGTAGCACGAACGCAATCATTGATATTAAATAGTGCTTCAAATACCTACGAAGGTACTACCACCGTGGAATTTGGAACTTTGACTGTTTATACACCTGCCAATCTCGGCAATGCCACCTCTGCAATAAATGTACATCAGGGAGCATATTTCCAACTCCAACCTATTGTTGCCGAAATGACTTTCGGCAGAAATATTACCGGCGCCGGAATGGTGCGAAAAGCAGGACCAAACAAACTGATCTTAACCGGCACAAATGATTATACCGGTACTACTACCGTATTGGATGGCACTTTGCAGGTTAGCGCACCCGAAAACCTCGGCAGCACAACCTCTACTGCCGCCATAGTGTTAAATTCTACAACTGCAACACTCCGCTTTGAAAGCGCTGCCAATACTACTTTTCCGAGAATAATTACCGGAACCGGAAAGGTGGAAAAAGCAGGAACAGGAATTTTGTGGTTTACCGCCGACAATACCTATACGGGTACAACTTCCGTTTATTTGGGATCCCTTCGCATTGGAAATAGCACTACAACAGGCGCCGTGACAGGCAATATATCATTATCCGCAGGCACCTCATTAGTTTTTGGCCGCTCAGACGTCTATACTTACAACGGCATTATTTCCGGATCCGGAAACGTTGATTGTTATGATTGCACAACCATTTTGACGAAAGCAAGCACCTATTCCGGATATACATCTATTGAACCCGGAGCCACTCTTCAAATAAACGATGGCGGAGACCTAACTCAAACTTTAGGTGTTAGAGGGGAGGGTATATTCCGTTTTGAACTGAGTAGTCCCAGTTTCACTTTTTCGAGCCCCATTATTGGAGAAGTTAATTTAGTAAAAGCAGGAGGTGGATTGTTGTGGTTAAGCAATACGAATACCTATAGCGGCTCTACTACCGTAGAAGATGGAAGATTACTGGTAAGGGCGCCCGGAGATCTTGGCATCAGCGTTTCTGCCATAAATGTGCATCAGGGAGCAACACTCCAATTTCAGCCTGCAGGCTTGAACATGACTTTTGGCAGACAGATTACCGGCGCCGGAAAGGTGGAAAAAGTAGGAACGAGTGTTTTAATATTATCCGGCAACAATTCCTATACCGGCACTACTACCTTATCTGGCGGCGGATTGCAAATCAGCGCAGCCGAAAACCTCGGCAGCACAACCTCTACCGCTAACATAATATTAAATAACACAACTGCGATACTCCGCTTTGAACATACCCTCGGTGTGGAGTTTCCGAGAATGATTACCGGACAAGGCAACGTGGTAAAAGCGGGAACCGGAAATTTGATTTTTACCGCAAACAATACCTACCAAGGTACCACCACCGTAGAAGCAGGAAACCTCTATCTGGGGAACGGTACGTCCACAGGCGCTGTGGCAGGCAATATTATACTGCAGGGCGGAAATCTCTTTTTCAACCGCAACAATACCAATGAATATACCTACTCGGGAGTAATATCCGGCTCGGGCAATGTTACTGTACAGAATCAGGGTAAAATCATTCTTGCCGGCGTAAATGTATATACGGGATCAACTCAAGTTGCGGGCAGGATATTGGAGATAACCGGCAGTATTTACTCTACTTCAACTGTAAACCTTCCTTACAATACCTCAACCATTTGCTTTGCCCCACCCTCCGGACCCACTATGGATTTTCAGAAAGTGATTTACGGACTCGGCAACGTAGTAAAAGCAGGAAGCGGAACGTTGACTTTAAGCGCTAACAATACCTATGCCGGTACCAC
>Ga0123356_10004724_pt1 | contig 14038 bp, 10 predicted proteins | sample TergutEmb28metaG_2_FD_92546 | JGI IMG/M metagenome (GOLD analysis project Ga0123356, IMG submission 92546) | Embiratermes neotenicus P3 segment gut microbial communities from Petit-Saut dam, French Guiana - Emb289 P3 | ecosystem: Host-associated > Arthropoda: Insects > Digestive system > Gut ...
CTGAACAGTGCCCTGCGACGACTGAATTAATGCAACCGACTCCCGTGAAAGGATACGCACGCCACCGAACTCCCCGTTTCCGATGAGCACAGCGATGAGTTTTGCGTAGTCTGCTGCGCTTATCGTCAGCCCTCCCGCAAATTCCAGGCCGCACTCTCCGGGGAAGGTGCTACCGGGAATCCCGATCTGCGCCCGCAGCGAACGCCCGACTGTGCCGCCATTCATATAAAGCACTGCAAGCTTGTCAGTTTCTGCGACACTTCCGGAACCAAGGGCCGCGTCAATTCCGAGCGGCTCAAAAAAGTACTGATTCGCAAGGCTGTTGACCGTTTGACCAGTGGCGATCTCAATCGTTATCCCGAGGACGGCGTAGCCGTAATTGCTATAAACCCACGACCCGGCCAATCCAGGCATACTTTGCGAAAAGAGAGAGCCTTCTAGAAACTGCCTGCGGTGTATGACCTCGCTTGTCGCGTAACCAAAAGGCTTTTCCACCATAGAAGAAGTGTGTGCCATAAGCTGCCGCATCGTGATCGGCGTATCAGGATGATTGGGATTGCGGATGTCCATGTCCCAGTAAAGCCCGATATCAGCGTCGATGTCAATCATGCGGAGTTCATGGAGTTTTACGGCAAGCATAGCAATGATCGGCTTAGTGAGGGAGGCAGACCTGATTTTGGTGTTTTCTGCCATTGGATAATCCCGTCTGACGGCGTACCCATATAGATAAGTCCCCGAAATCTGGCCATTATTGATGCTTGCAACTTGAAGACCGATCGTGCCGTGCCTCATTGCTATCCGTTCAATTTCAGTCTGTACCTGAGGCTCAAAGCTTATAACGCTTATTCCGTTCGAGTATCCGATAAAAGGCGGCGGTTCAGGCTCGGGCTCGGGCTCAGGATCAGTATCAGCGTCAGAATGCACATCTTCAAAAAGGTAATCAGAATAATCAGCGCTTCCGGACTCCCTCTCATTCCCGTCCGCTGAGTAATCGGGTTGACCTGGCAGACCGCCGTTCTCGGGAGACCGCCCGGAAGCGTTGGTCTCAGAGTTTTCTTGCCCCTGCCAGTTTCCCGATTCCGGACGAGCAACCATTTCTGCGCTGCTCTCCGGCGAGGAGTCACCGGCTCTCTCCGCGAGCTGCGGGTCAGCGCCGTTATCATTTGCATTGTGAAGATGCTGGGCAAATGTAGCAGCACAAAAAACGACAACCGCCGCGATAACTAGGGCTAAAATGATTTTTAATAGCTTTTTCATGAATTCTCTTTTCTGGTTACCGAACTATTAATCCGAAAAACTATAGCTCCAACTGAAATATTCATTCACATCGGTTAGAACGTTCCAAAAAGTGCCATATCCGTCGGGATAGAAGTAATAAATCTGATGGCCAACGCTTGTTAGCTCCATAATAGTTATGAAGTCGCTTGAATACCAATCATCAATATAAAACTCCGGGAAAGTCCGCTGTATCCCGCCGGCGCGCGACCTTATGTCCCACCTCATTTGGCCGCGGTCGTCCAGCAAATTCCCGTCCCTGAAAAATATTGTAGTCCCCATGTTCCCGTCCCAGACGACAGTTATGTTTATGAGGCGGTGTCTGTCCAGAGCAGCATAAAGATCATAGGTAAAACCAATGCCGGAACTGCGCCCGCCAGAGTAAGTCTGGTTTGTTTCAAAGTCCCATGTGAATGAATGCTCGCGGTCCTCGCCATAAGTCCCTTCAGTATCAGTTTCAAATCTGAACCTTGTCGGCGGGATCTCGTATCTGAGTCCGGTAACGCCTTGCTGATGCGTAAATGCAGGCTCCATGATCCTGTACGCACCTTCAGGGGTCAGCATAGTCCAAAGCACGTTACCCCGATCCCTCTCGAAGACATAATTGCCTCTTCCAGGCAGACGCACATTAATCCGCACCCAGTCGCCCGTATTATTGACCGTGTTATATAGGGCTCGCGCCAGTTCAAGCGACGGCGGCGGTGGCTGTGGAGTAGGTGTTGGTGCCGCTGGCGAACCGGTCTGTGGCGTTGTAGGCGGCGTTGTCGGCGGCGATACCGGCGGCTGTGTCGGCGGCGATGGCGGCGGCGATGGCGGCGTGGTTTCCTGTCCGGAGCCATCTACGTGCGACTGCCCTCCGCCTGCCGAAAACTGGTTATCGTGTGCCTGCGTATGCTGCGGATTCGGTGCCGGTCTTTGCGAACCCCAGCCGTCTGTCAGAAAATACGTGATAGGAATAAAAATTGCGATCAGAATAGCCGCTGTCACTACGGCGATCATTATGCTTTTGTTCGATTTTTTTGTATTTGCTGCTCCGGGATCAGACGAAGGCTGTGCATATGCCGGTTGCATCGGCTGCGGTGTCTGTGGCATTGCCGCCGCAGGCGTTGAAGCATACGCCGCTTGCTTAAGCGGCGCAGTCTGGACATGCGCCGAGGGTGCAATAAGTATGGCAGCATAACGCTCATCTGCCTCGCAGAGAGGGCAATTGCTGTTCTTGCTGTCGTACTGATGCAGCGGACTTCTGGGGCAGGTCACGAGACTCTTTTCAAGCCGGCAGAGCGCCCCGTGCCACTCGACTGCGTCCGGCCTTCTCCGGGGATCGGCACGACCCTCTATGAACGCCCTGGTAAACAGGTCCGCGATCTCCTCCGGCAGGGCCTCCAGAGGCAGGATTGCCGCCGACTGATGCTTAAATCCGGGTTTAAAACAATAGCTGTTGCGCCGCACTGCAGCATCACCCACGCCCGGAGAGCTTTGGGACACTGAGGCTGACTCGATTATTCCGCCATAAGGCGTATAGCCGTTCATCAGCAGCTTAAATATGTGAATCGCCAAGGCAAAATTATCTGTCTCTTTTGTGAACGTTGGCAGCGGAGTCTCAGCATAAGCGCTTTTGCTAGCAGCGGGGACCTCTGCGACGTACCCGGAGCATTTCTCCAAAAGCTCTGGCGCTGCGTATCCGGAGGCGCAGACGTTGCAGCGGTAAACCGTGCCTTTTTCTTTATCTTCGACATGGTAGGTATCGGTGTCCAGAAAAGAGACCAAACCCGTGTTCATATCCAGCCCGATGTTGCGGGGATTGAAATCACCAAACACATACCCAGCCTTATGAACCTCCGAAATGACAACGCATATATTCTGCGCGATGTTGATTTTCTGATGCATCGAAATATGAAGCGTGGCAGGATATTTATATATCTCCCCCAGCTCGGAATTGATGCTTAGCTCCGGCATGATAAACCCGCAGCTAGTCCCTGGCTCGGTGCCAACGAGATCCAGAGGCCAAGCAACTTGCGACAACACGGAAGCGTTTGGTGGATAATGGATCATGACCATAAGCTTATCAACAAGCTCCTGTGTGATAGCGCCGGGCTTATACAGCTTTGCGACCCTGGCATCCCCGCCTTGGACGCGGTAAATGTCACCTTCCCCGCCGCTGCCTATCGGCACCGGGTCGAGGACGTATGTAGTTCCGGTTAAGCCTGTTAGTGTCATTGGCGCCTCCTTCAAGCGAAGTCTCAGCAGCATCATTACTGCATCTTTTTTTGATTGAGCAGATCAAGTATACAAATCCAGAAACTCTTCCAAAGTCAGGCTGTTGTCCATAATATATCTCGCTGCGGTTATTCCGACATACCTGAAGTGCCACGGCTCAAAATTAAAGCCTGTGATCTCAGTTTTATCTTCCGGATAACGGAGAATAAAACCAAAGTCAGCGCAATTCATTCTTAGCCACTGCCCCAGCTCAGTGTTGGCAAACGCGGCTGTGACCGGGGCCGAATAACTGCGGTCCAGAATATCGATTGCAAGCCCAAGATTGTGTTCGCTAGTGCCCGGATAAGCAACCATTTGCAGCGTAGTCCTCCGTGCTTCTTCCTCGGACAAGCCGGAACCTCGCTGAATCCTCAATCTGTTTTCATAAAGCTGGCGCTGGGTCGCTACGTTCCTATAACCGGAATTCAACAGGATGGTGAGATTTTGCTCTCTTGCAGCATTATACATGCTTAAAAGGGCCTCCGAAGCACGCGCATCGAATGTTTGGCCGCCAGGCAAGGACGTAAGCCTTACCGAAAAGCTTTCTTCAACCGGGTTTTCGGCATTCACAAGGCGCAGCTCCCAACTGCTCAAGTCAACGTCCGGCAGATCGCCCCGTTCAGGAGCATCTTCAGCTCCTGGCGGGCTGCCGTTTGCATCCTGCGGCGTTTCATCCGGTGTTTCTTCAGGCGCTTGCTCAGGCGCTTGCTCAGGCGTTGTTTCCGGCATTGATTCAGGCGCTGTTCCAGAAGCTTCATAAGAACCAGCATCCTTTTCCGGGATAGAATCGATCGGAAAATCATATTCCCTTATAATCCGAGGCTCTTCTTTGTTGCCAGCCCGTACGGCTGATCTCAACTCGAAAAGCATCACCAGAGTCAGAATCTGCGTTATCACCAGAAACAGAATTAAAATAATAGGCCATTTTGATCTCATAAAAGCAATTGTCCCCCTAAAGTGACTCCCGCCACCCTAATACACACTTGAAAGAGTAAACTCGCCCAGAACTATATTCAATGTATGCGTTCTGCCTCTAATCACGTCGAGTTCAATCAATAACCGCTCGACGCCTGCAACAGATACTTCAATGAATTCATAATACGTATAGTCTTGCCAGTCCGAGTCAAAAACAGTGATGGAATCACATACAACGCTAAGCCTGAATTGGCCTGAGTTTTCCCAGTTGCTCCATTCGCTGTCGCTTCCCAGCCAGAAGCTGAGTGTATCAAAATAACCCATCAAATCATAATACATATAGTCAAAACCGTAATTTTCAATCGTATCCGCGCTTGCAATGTAAGTCCCGATGCCATGCCTCATCTCCATGTTACCGACAACAAAATTGTTGCTATAGCTGAATGCAGGATTGGGCGCTATGAAATTCCATCGCCCGTAATGAATAAACTTGGGTTCACGGACCGGCCTAACATCGGCCTCGGTATAATAATAAACCTGTACAGGCGCGGGTGCTGCAGGTGATGCGGCCGGCGGCGTTGGCGGTGGCGTTTGCGGCGGCGATACAGGCGGTTGTGTCGGCGGCGTTGGCGGCGTGGTTTCATGTCCGGAGCCATCCCCATGCGTCTGCCCACCGCCTGCCGTCATCTGGTTATCGTGAGTCCGCGTACGCTGCGGATTCGGTGCCGGGCTTTGTGAACCCCAACCGTCAGTAAGCAAAAATGTAACAGGGATAATAATTGCGATCAAAATAACTGCCGTCACTACAGCGATCATTATGCTTTTGTTCGATTTTTGTGCAATTGCTGCACTTGGATCAGATGAAGGCTGTGCGTATGCCGGTTGCATCGGCTGCGGTGTCTGCGGCAATGCCGAAACAAGCGGCGATGCATACGCAGCTTGCTTCAGCGGCGCAGCCGCCGCCGTTGCTGTTCCCCCGACTGCTGCCGCATACAGTCTGTCTGCTTCGCAGAAAGGGCAACTGCTGTTTTTTCTGTCATACTGGTGCAATGGGTTATCTGCGCAGTTTATTAGGCTCTGCTCATAACTGCTGAGCGCTTTGTGCCACTCTACTGCATCCGGCCTCTGTCTGGGATTGCCTTTGCCGACTATAAACGCCCGTGTGAACAGGTCCGCGATTTCCTGCGGCAGCGCCTCCAGCGGCGGGATCGCAGCCGACTGATGTTTATACCCAGGCTTGAAGCAGTAGCTGTCGCGCCGCACAGCGGCGTCGCCGACGCCGGGGGAGCTTTGCGACACTGACGCTGTTTCGATAATGCCGCCGAAAGGCGTATATCCGTTCATCAGCAGCTTGAATATATGGATAGCAAGTGCGAAGTTGTCCGTCTCTTTCGTAAAGGTGGGAAGCGGCGTCTCGGCGTAAGCATTTTTGCTCGCAGCAGGGACTTCCGCAACATAGTCTGAGCATTTTCCAAGAAGCTCGGGCGCAGCGTATCCGGAGGCACAGACGTTGCAGCGGTAAATCGTGCCTTTTTCTTTGTCCTCGACATGATAGGTATCGGTGTCCAGGAAAGAGACCAAACCCGTGTTTATATCCAGCCCTATGTTGCGCGGGTTGAAATCGCCGAAAACATACCCCGCCTTATGAACCTCCGAAATGGCGACGCAGATGTTCTGAGCGATGTTTATTTTCTGATGCATAGAAATAGGGAGCGTGGCGGGGTATTTGTAAACCTCGCCCAGTTCGGTGTTGATGCTCAGTTCGGGCATGACGAACCCGCAGCTAGTCCCGGGTTCGGTCCCGACAAGATCGAGAGGCCACGCCACCTGCGACAATACGGAAGCGCTAGGCGGATAATGAATCATGACCATAAGCTTATCAACAAGCTCCTGCGTTATTGCTCCCGGCTTATATAGCTTTGCCACTTTGCCATCCCCGCCGAGGACGCGGTAAACGTCACCCTCCCCGCCGCTGCCGATCGGCACCGGGTCGAGGACGTATGTGGTTCCTGTTAGACCTGTTAGCGTCATGGGCGGTCACCTCGTTACTGTGGTTCATCTCTGTTTTTCATATACCGCTTTCGGGAAGTATACGAAATCCCCGGCAGCTAGCATGAACATATTGAGTGCAATAATCGCAGGTATGTGGTACAATATACTATAATTCGCGCCCCTTTAGAGCGAACGGTGTACACTATATACTACAATAAAAGGCTTGAAGGCAGGTGATTTAGTTTGACAGAGGATTTATGGGTAAGACAGGTGGAGAATCCAACCTTAAGGCCACTCAATCAGTGGCGTGACGAATTGTTCGGTTTCTGGATGATTGTCACCGACGCTACAATCATTGATGGGATAAGCATGGCGATAGCCCGATATTATGGCACAGACAGAGAAAAGCTGCTGGATATATGGAACGAACTTTGCATGGAATCCGAGGAGCCTACAGCAGAGTTTTTTTGCAACAAGCGCAGCAACTGGATGGGCGGTGCTTTTATTGCTAAGATTAACAGTTGATTTGTGGGCTGCTTCAATGGAAGTTGGGTCTTACCTGATTGACAACATTTCCGGCAAGCCCAGGCCTCTCAGAATCGTCTTTGACACCGGTGCGTATATGACGGTTATTGATAGCGGCACTTTGTTCAGAGCTGGCTATAATGTTAACAAGTGCAGAGACGCCGAGTTTGATGTTGTCGGGCGAAAACGAGTCCCTGCAAAAGAGGTGCTGTTGAAGGGGTTGGAACTCGGCGGCAAGAACGACCAGCGCATTTCGCTTGGACCGGTGTTAGTATACGCCACAGACATGTCAGATGCTAATGCCTCCGCTGTTCTTGGGCTAAACATTATACGCGAGTTCAAGACGAGAATCATTTTCGGGGATAGCACGTATATTGAGCTTGAACCGACATTTGCGGAGAATGAACCAGAAAGTTTCGAGGGCTTCCTTCGCACAGAATCTCGGTTCGGATTGTGGTCACGCGAACAAGTAGGTCTCTAATCGCCTTTTTTTGCCAAACGCGTTATTCAGCCGAGATGTGGTTGAGGCCCTGGTTCGCCAGCGACGAACAAGACCAGCAGGTATTATGATTCCAGATAAAGCCACAATGCCGGACGAACTCCTCCGACACCGTAGGTGTTTACCGTGGTGCCGCGGATGGAAACCGTGCCGTCACTGGAGATTGTTGCGGCATGGGAGCTACTGCTGCCAGGGGATCGCAGCCACCAGAACCAAGAGCCGCCGTCTGTGTCAAACGCTACCCTTGCACTATCGAACTGATCGCTTATCTGCGTCGAGGAATAGTCCGGGCGACTCCACAACTGACCGCTGTCGCCAAAATAGTTGGCCACCTCTCCGAGGCTCAATAGAAATATCCTGTCAGATGTTATGTTGCCGCCTGTCGTGCCATACCATAGATTGTTATTGTTTATTATCCGCATTTCCGCAATCCGAGATCGATCTGAACCTGAAAAGCTGCTGAAAAACTCGTTGTTAAGATATTCGCGTATACTGCTGTTCTCCCAAGTTGTTGCGCTACGTGAGTTATGGTACACCCTTCTTTCATGGATATTCTCGCTCAAAACGAGCGCCTTGTCGTCCTGTAAGTAAAGCACGCACCAACGATACTCTCCAAATTCTATGATGTCCCCAACTCGGGCCGCAGATAAAGGTACTGTAGCCTGAGTTGTTGACGGTGTCGGGAAGGGATCTGGTGCAAGTGTAGGCTCGTGCATTGGGTCTTGCCCAAATGCGTTGATCACCGCCGTCGCTGGTGCAACAGGCTCGTTGGAGTTGCCCCATCCAAAAACAATATACGAGACTGCAACGCTTGCTACGATCAGAAACGCTGCCGCAACGGCGCTTAGCGCGATAATTGAGCCTCGGCTTCTTCGAGATGACGAAGCGATAGTTGAAGACTGTGCGGGCTGCAACTGAGATGTAATCTTATGTCCCTCATCTGGTGGCGAATATGCAACCTGCTTGATTGATGTCTCCGCAGCAACTCCCCCGACTGCTGCGGCGTACTGTCTGTCAGCTTCGCAGAACGGGCAACTGCTGTTCTTTCTGTCGTATTGGTGCAATGGGTTATCTGCGCAGTTCACCAAGCTTTGCTCATAGCTGCTGAGTGCTTTGTGCCACTCTACGGCATCTGGCCTCTGTCTGGGATTGCCTTTGCCGACTATGAAAGCACGGGTGAACAGATCCGCTACTTCCTGCGGTAGCGCCTCCAGCGGAGGGATTGCCGCCGACTGATGTTTATACCCCGGCTTGAAGCAGTAGCTGTCGCGCCGCACTGCGGCATCGCCGACCCCGGGGGAACTCTGCGACACTGACGCTGTCTCGATAATGCCGCCGAACGGCGTGTACCCGTTCATCAGCAGCTTGAATATATGGATCGCAAGCGCGAAGTTGTCCGTTTCTTTCGTGAAGGTAGGAAGCGGCGTCTCTGCATATGCGCTCTTGCTCGCCGCTGGGACTTCTGCCACATAGTCTGAGCATTTTTCCAGAAGCTCGGGCGCAGCGTATCCAGACGCACAGACGTTGCAGCGGTAAATCGTGCCTTTTTCTTTGTCCTCGACATGATAGGTATCAGTGTCCAAGAAAGAGACCAAACCCGTGTTTATATCCAGCCCTATGTTGCGCGGGTTGAAGTCTCCGAACACATACCCAGCCTTATGAACCTCCGAAATGGCGACGCAGATGTTCTGAGCGATGTTGATTTTCTGATGCATTGAGATAGGGAGCGTGGCGGGGTATTTGTAAACCTCGCCCAGTTCGGTGTTGATGCTCAGTTCGGGCATGACGAACCCGCTGCTCGTCCCTGGTTCGGTCCCGACAAGGTCCAGAGGCCATGCAACCTGCGACAATACGGAAGCGCTAGGCGGATAATGAATCATGACCATAAGCTTATCAACAAGCTCCTGCGTGATAGCGCCGGGCTTATACAGCTTTGCCACTTTGCCATCCCCGCCGAGGACGCGGTAAACGTCACCCTCCCCGCCGCTGCCGATCGGCACCGGGTCGAGGGTGTATGTTGTTCCTGTCAGGCCTGTAAGTGTCATGGGATAAACCTCGTTTTGCGGATTGAGTGTTTTTTCGTTTGGCGTTTTTGCTTGCGCAGCTACTTGTTGTGCGGCCACAGGTTATCCGATGATCCTTACATGTATACATTGGGTTTCGGGCCGCTCTAAAACAATCACAGCATTTCCATTAATTAAGGCTCGCAACAAAAAGCTGCACATCGTTTGTTGTATACTGGCTCAACTGTTGAATATGGACTATCCTGCCGCGCAATTCTGTGAGCGCTTGGTCTAACTCTTCGGCACTGACGGAGTCTCTGCCGACTGAAAACTTATCCTCTTCATCATCAAACCAAAAAGAGTCGTAGGCCCAAGCGAAGTCGATAACTGGGAGAAATACACCGTTTTCCAAAACCAGAATTTCTGATGAAGAGTCAAAGTTTGATGACAGATTATTTATGAGAAAAACCTTCCCGCCCGGGCCATAAGCTATTTCATGCCATAAATCAGCAGGGCCATTATAACCGACTGAATGATAGTAGAGTATGTCTGCCCTGCCCAGAGAGTCCAGACCTACAACCCATATCCAATATCGCTGATTGTCGTCAAATCCGGAAATAAAGGCTGCATCGTGTACCAGCATAACCATTTCCGGAATCCCGTCATAGTCAAAGTCAATAAGCTCCGCATAACGCACATCCTGAATGCTCCATGAAACATTTCTTGATACCGCGCTGGATCTAAACTCTTGAGGTGTATCAAGGAATTCTCTGAACGCAGCAACAGCAAGCTCTTCAGATAACTCGGCTCTATCATTTTGGCCGCTTGGCGAGGATGCCGGACTTGGTGAAGGTGCCGGTTTTGGCGAAGGTGCCGGATCTGGCAGGGGCAGGGGATCAGGTGGCTTCGCTGATTCTGGCGAAGGTTCAGTGTTGGGCGGATGAGTCTGGTTTGGCGGAGTTGAAGCAAAACCCTCCATAACTGGCGTTGTTTCAGGTGTTTGCTGATTTGACCTGAACACTGATTCCGCGCTGCATCCAGAAATATTAATAACTGCTGCAATAGCAAGGATCATCGGAATCATTGCGGCTTTTAGCAATAATGAATTGCTCATTTTTGTCCTCTTTTACCTGTATAAAAGTTCCTGATTCAGTGCACCAGGCTTATATAGCTTTGCCACTTTGCCGTCACCGCCGAGGACGCGGTAAACGTCACCCTCCCCGCCGCTGCCTATTGGCACTGGGTCGAGGGTGTATGTTGTTCCGGTTAGGCCTGTTAGTGTCATATTATTGATACCCTGATTCCTTTTTCCGTCAGTGTCAATCTACAACGCATGGCGCAGATGCCACCGACTCCCAGTCTTTTTTCACTTGCGAGGCACAAGTGCCCTTTGCCAAGACATGTCTGGTCAATCAACGAGTCTTCTTCCGCTACCGTCGGTAAACATGGTGTAGAGATTATTATCATCACTACGATTCATATAATATATCCTGTTACCAACAACGTTGATAGCCCAGGTCTCATCATCATTAAGCTTTTGCAAATCAGTGCCGTCCGTCAACATTGAGTATAATTTCATTTCGTCACTACGATTACTAAAATATATTCGCTCTCCTACGATGTTTATTTGTTGGCTTTCGGTAATCGCTATATAAGCCGACCACGGGCCGTATAGTTGCCTAAGGCCGCTTCCGTCGACGTACATTCTGAAAACACCGCTGTCGTTTCCAAGGTCAGTCCTGATGTAGTATATCTGTTCGCCGACTACAACCAAGCACCATGTCCTACTATCCCGGTCAAAAACCCGATAGCTGCTCCCATCAGTGCGGATAGTGCTGATCCTCTCGCTGCTATAATAGCTCGTATAGTAAATCCTGTCTCCAATTACGTTGATAGAGCGCGCGCTGTCTTCTATGATCACACGACGGCCACTTCCATCTGTATTCATTGTGTAGAGATGTCCGTGAAAACTGTCGTTTCTATAATATATCCGGTCGCCTATCACGGTGATATACGATGACCTGTCATCGTTAAGTTTCTGTCTGTCGCTTCCATCGATGTTAATGGAGTATATTTTAGTTCCATCGCTACCGTTACGGTAATAAACCCTGTCGCCGACCACATTGATTTCGGAAGAGATGTCATCGTTGAGTTTCCGTTTATCACTGCCGTCAGTGTGCATGACGTATAGCTTTCCGCCATCGCTGCTATTCCTGTAATAAATCAAATCGCCTTTGATCGCCGCGTGTCCGCCGTTCACATTGTTCCCAACTGTGTTACCACGCTCGTACGGGTCAAACCGCGGATTTTGCTCTTCTACCAGAGCTGGCCCCAAGCTGTAAAAAATTACAACTACATCTCCATGCAAGAGTTCGTTGCCGGCTGAGGGCACTATGTCAATGACCTGACCCCGTTCAATCTCGCTATCAATCTCTTCCTCACGGATGTCAAGGTCTATATCAAGCCTTACAAGCTGGTAGATGGCTTCCGCATAATGCATCCCAAATAAATCGGGCATAATATACGATGGAGGTTGAGGGGAAGGGGGTGATGGAGACAGAGGTTCAGGTGGCGGAGGCGTAGGTGTAGGTGTAGGCGACGTATGAAATGGTCTGCCTTCAACGCTTGGTACATGCGCCACAGGCGACCAGTCGCTGATTTGGTTGCTGCTTAAATCTGTTCCTCCGGGTAAAGCTATCGTCTCCGGATTCTGTCTTTCGCTTGCGCTCATGTACACAATTAAAACTGTTATGGCGATTGCCACAAGTGTTAGAACAGCAACAAGCCCAGTGCGTTTCTTTTTGTTTTGCGTACCTTTGGGCTGCATTGTCGTCGGTGCGGAGGCTTGCTGGTTTAGTGCCCGTTCTGGCGTTGGCACGTAAGCTTTCTGCATCAACTGAGCAGACGGCTGAGGGTCGCCCAATACGGCAGCATATCGCTGATCCGCCTCGCACAAGGGGCAATTACTGTTCTTCCTGTCGTATTGGTGCAGCGGATTGCCAGAACAGTTCACGAGACTCTGCTCATACCTACAAAGCGCTTCGTGCCACTCGACTGCGTTCGGCCTTCTTCGGGGATCGGCACGGCCCTCGATAAAAGCCCTCGTAAACAGGTCAGCGATTTCCTCTGGCAGCGTCTCGAGCGGCAGGATCGCTGCCGACTGGTGCTTAAATCCAGGCTTGAAGCAGTAACTGTTGCGCCGCACTGCCGCATCGCCTACACCAGGTGAACTCTGCGACACGGATGCTGTTTCGATAATGCCGCCATAAGGCGTATATCCGTTCATAAGCAGCTTGAAAATGTGTATAGCCAGGGCGAAGTTGTCTGTTTCTTTCGTAAAGGTGGGAATTGGCGTCTCGGCGTAAGCGTTTTTGCTTGCTGCAGGGACTTCCGCAACATAGTCAGAGCATTTTTCCAGAAGCTCCGGTGCTGCGTATCCTGAGGCACAGACGTTGCAGCGGTAAATTGTGCCTTTATCTTTGTCCTCGACATGATAGGTATCGGTGTCCAGGAAAGAGACCAAACCAGTGTTCTTATCCAGCCCGATATTGCGCGGGTTGAAATCACCGAACACATACCCCGCTTTATGGACTTCCGATATGACGACGCAGATGTTCTGCGCGATGTTGATTTTCTGATGCATCGAAATAGGGAGTGTGGCAGGGTACTTGTAAACCTCTCCCAACTCAGCGTTGATGCTCAGTTCGGGCATGACAAACCCGCAGCTAGTCCCTGGTTCAGTCCCGACTAGATCGAGAGGCCATGCCACCTGCGAAAGCACCGAGTCGTTAGGCGGGTTCTCGATCATGACCATAAGCTTATCAACAAGCTCCTGGGTGAGCGCACCCAGCTTATATAGTTTTGCCACTTTGCCGTCCCCGCCGAGGACGCGGTAAACGTCGCCTTCCCCGCCGCTGCCGATAGGCACCGGGTCGAGGGTGTATTTGGTTCCAGTTAGACCTGTTAGTGTCATGGGATAAACCTCGTTTTGCGGATTGAGTGTTTCTCGTATGGCATTTTGCTTGCACAGCTACTTGTGTGTTGTTGTGGCCAGTTTAAAGTACAGAGCAGCCGTTTCTGTAATGCTTATGATTGACATTGCATATTCAATGATGTACAATACATGCACAATGATTGGCGAGGAGGCATTTTTATGGCCAGAGATACCAGTATAAGCATTAGGATGGATTCAGCGCTAAAAGAACAAGCAGAGGATGTCTTACAGCAGCTTGGATTGAATATGACCGTAGTCGTCAATATGCTGTTCAAGCAGATCGTTCGTGAACAGTCTGTGCCTTTGTCACTAACACTGCATCAAAGGGTGCGTACTCTTGAAGAGCTTAATTCCGCTAGCGCCGAACGCGCATCCGGGTATTTAGGCAGAACTGCTGATGCGGTCGCAGAAGATATGGAACGCATAGTAGCTGAAGCGGAGAGGAAATATGAGTCATAAAGAATTCATTGTAAGACTTGCCAGCCGTGCAGACGAGATGCTGCTTTCGCATATTAAATTTCTCGCGCAGGTGAGTCCCGCTGCCGCTCGCAAGTTGTTATCAGAATTCAGGAGTGCGAA
>Ga0123356_10004725_pt1 | contig 14038 bp, 14 predicted proteins | sample TergutEmb28metaG_2_FD_92546 | JGI IMG/M metagenome (GOLD analysis project Ga0123356, IMG submission 92546) | Embiratermes neotenicus P3 segment gut microbial communities from Petit-Saut dam, French Guiana - Emb289 P3 | ecosystem: Host-associated > Arthropoda: Insects > Digestive system > Gut ...
GGCCTTGTATGTGATCTTGTCACTTTTTCCTTTACTCATAAAGGAATTCTATCATGTCTTATGTACTTTGTAAATTTTGACCATAAAAAAGGCTGCCCAAGATTACTTCTCGGACAGCCCCTATTTCCTGCTCCAAATGCCAGTTATTTAGAACGTTAGGTGAAATAATATTTGAATTGATGGATGATAATTAAAAATATGATAATATTGGGCTTGAAAATGCAAGGTATATTTATATTTATTTGGAATATATTTTCATCAAGGAAGGTTTACTAGTGGATTGGCTCGAAAAAATGAATAATGCACTTGATTATATTGAAGATAATTTGGAAAGTGAAATTTCGTATGATAAAGTGGCACATATTGCCTGTTGTTCAACGTATCATTTTCAAAGAATATTCTCGTTTATCATCAATATACCATTAGCAGAGTATATTAGAAACAGGCGATTGGCGTTGGCAGCTCGTGAACTACAAACAAGCAGTATAAAAATAATTGATGTTGCAATAAAGTATGGATACGAATCGCCTGAGGCTTTTAGCCGTGCATTTAAAAGTTTTCACGGTATAATGCCAAAGTCAGTGCGTGATAAAAGTATTACCCTAAAAACATATCCAAAGTTAACTTTCCAAATACCAACTAAGGAAAATATGGATATGAGTGTGGAAATTATTAAGGTATACAAACAAAAAGTACCAGCATTGCGTTTTATTGGCAAAAAATACGGAGACAATGATCGTATGGATGGAACGTTTGACAAGTGCTGGGAAAATTGGCTTCAAAATGGCTGGTTTAAATTACTTGAAAATCAAACAAACAAAGATCTGAAATTATTGTATGAAGATGGAGAATCACGTATTGGTCTTATGCGGTGGAAAGAAGGCGAGCTATTTGAATACTGGATAGGTATTTTTATGCCTGAAAACACTCCCGTTCCAAAAGGATATGATTTTCATGATTTTCCAAAATCAACATTGGGTGTTTGTTGGGTATATGGTAAAGATTCTGATGTTTATTTTCAGGAAGATAATTGTGCAAAAAAATTAGAAAAATTAGGGCATAAAATAATAAAGGATAAAGAAGATGCCTATTGGTTTTTTGAACGTTATAATAGTCTTCGTATCACAGCATCTGACGAAAATGGCAATATAATTTTGGATGTTTGTCATTATATAAAATAAATATTCATTATAAATGAATAAAAAATTTAATTGGAGGATTAGAAGATGAGTGCAGAAATTATCAAGGTTTACAGACAGGATGTTCCAGCATTACGTTTCATTGGTAAAAAATATGGAGATAAAGACCGTGTAGACGGAATGTTTGGAAAGTATTGGGGAGATTGGAGCGACAATGGCTGGTTTGATGTACTGGATAAACAAACAGACAAGGATATGAAATCATTTTTTGAAAATGGAGATTCTCCCATTGGACTAATGCGTGATAAAAATAATGAATTTGAATATTGGATAGGTAAATTTCTACCGGAAAATACTCCCGTTCCTGAAGGTTATGATTATTATGATTTTCCAAAAGCAGCATTTGGTGTTTGCTGGGTATATGGAAATGAAGATGAAATTTACATGCAGGAAGGAGAATGCGGCAAAAAGTTAGAAAAACAAGGGTATAAATACATTGACGATAAAGAAAATACCATTTGGTGTTTTGAGCGTTATACCTCTAGAATAGATACACCTGATGAAAAAGGAAATGTAATATTAGATATTTGTTTTTATATTAAATAATATAAAAGAGCAAATATTACTTCACCTAACACACGATTAACGCTAAGAAGTTGCTTTCACAACTTCAAAAACCTAAGGGCGGCATTGTCATTCTTAAACGTTATGCGCAATATATATTGAAAATGGAAAATATGTGAAATTTATGAAAATGATCAAAAAAGTTCATTTATAGTTTATTGTATATATTATTATATATCAGAAAATACTTGATAAATAAAAAAATGTAAAACAAATAACAAATGAGGGAAAAAATGGATTTTTATGAAGTGGTTAAATCAAGGAAAACAATAAGAGACTTTACAGAAGAAAGAATAGACAAAAAGGTAATAGAAAGAATTTTGTCTGCGGGATTAATGGCTCCTACAAATGATCATTTGAGAAATTGGGAATTTGTAGTTATTACGGAAAAAGAAATTATTGAAAAGATAATAAAACCAATTCCTAAAACTATATCGGAAAAAAGGGTTGATTTTATAATAAATTCTTGGAAAGTAAATGCACCTCTTCAAAAGGAAGCGTATAAAGATGCTATTCCAAAACAATATAAAATGTTAATTGAATCCGAATGTCTAATATTACCGTTTTTTAAACAAAATTCTCCATTATTAAAACCAAAAAATTTAAGTGCTCTGAATGGTTTTGCTTCAATTTGGTGTTGTATAGAAAATATATTACTTGCTGTAACGGCAGAAAAATTAGGCTGTGCATTACGAATTCCATTCGATCAAGAAATTGATAATATTTTGGAAATATTAAAACATCCAAAAGACTATTTTATGCCATGTTATTTGGCAATTGGTTATCCTTTATCAAAAATAAAAAATCCTATACAAATAAAACATAAAATAAAGGAAAAAATTCATTATAATAAATGGTAATATTAAAAAAAAATTAAATAATATAAAAAAATGGTATACGCCCGTACTTCACATAACACACGATTAGCGCAAAAATGTCTGTACGGCATTTTTGGATTCCGTAAAACACCGTTCGGGCTACGCTCTCTGCGATATTTTGCACCACCACATTTTTGAAGCCCTGCAAAACCTGCGGTTTCGCTTAATCGGGCTGCAAAGACGTCGACGATCTTAAACGATTTGCGCAAGATATTCAGAAAAAAAAGACAATATTAATGATTAAAAATGTTCATTAATATATTGTACAAAATTATAAAATATATAATAGGAGGATATAATGGAACTATTAAGTGTAATAATAGAAACTGAAAGACTAATTTTAAAACCTATATCGTATGACTTTGCAGAAAATATTTTTAATGAATTTTCTGAAGAAATTGCAATTTATATGGTCCCAAAACCGGCTAAACATATTGACGAAACGAATATTTTTATAAAACATTCATTAAAAGGACTTGAAGATGGTGTAAATCTACAAATGATTATTCTTAATAAAAAAAGTAATGAATTTATTGGATGTATTAGTATTAATGATATAGGCAAAATTGATCCTGAATTAGGAATATGGCTAAAAAAAACATCTCATAAAAGCGGATATGGACTTGAGGCAATGAATGAATTAATAAAATGGGCAAATGAAAATATTGAATTTGAATATTTAAAGTATTCTGTGGATAAAAGGAATATATCAAGTATAAAAATAGCAGAAAAAAACAATGGTAAAATAATGAGGGAATATAAGAATACTGGAATGGGTGGAAATGAATTAGAATATTTAGAATATTGGATTTATCCAAAAATAGATAAAGTATAATAAAATTTGGCGTACGGTCTGTGCTGTGCATAATAAACGTTAGGTGAAAAGTAGGCTGTAATATGAAAATAAAGAAAATATTAATTTTGGGAATTCTTATAATTGGAGTATTCGTGATTATAAATTGTGTTTCTTATAAAAATATCATTCATGAATCATACCAAAGACTGGATAATTATAACATCAAAACAATAAATACAGAATATGGAATGATGAGCTATGTTGATGAAGATTCTGGGGAAGCAATCTTAATATCACATGGCGTATTTGGCGGGTATGATCAAGGATATAATAATCTTTTTGATATTTTTGGTAATAACTATCGTAAAATAGCAATTTCAAGATTTGGCTATCCTGGGTCAAATCTGCCTTCTGAACCAACTCCAAGTAATCAAGCTAAAGTATTTTTGGAATTACTCGATGAATTACAAATTGAAAAAGTGTTTTTGCTTGTCATATCGGCAGGAAGCGCTCCTGGAATTAGATTTGCATTAGATTATCCCGAAAGACTTAAAGGCTTAATTTTATTGTCATCTGGAGGACCTTCTGCTCCAAAAACCAGAAAAGAAGTTAGGAGAACAGGACCTCCTAATTTTATTTTAAATGATAGAATCATGCTATTTTCAATAAGAAATTTTAAAGGTATATTTTATTCAATGTTCGGATCAAAAGATATTAATGATAATGTGTTCAATAATTTATTGCCGGTAAATCCTCGTAGAAATGGAATTATTAATGATGGAAATATTACAAATGCGGATATGTTAATAAATTATTATAATTATCCAATAGAAAACTTAAATATCCCGATTTTAATTGTTCATGCACAAGATGATCCATTATCTAAAATTGAAGATATAGAGTTACTATTAGAACGTATTAATGCAGAAAAAATCATATTTCCTGATGGAGGACACTTAATTGCAGGACATGATATTAGCAATGGAATAATTTATTTTATAGATAGAAATCATTAAAAAAAGGGGTTATTAAATGAATAAGGGAAAAATTATATTTTTGAATGGAGTGTCAAGCTCAGGTAAGACAACATTAGCAAAATCTTTGCAAGAACAATTGATAGACCCCTTTTATTGGCTTGCTGCAGATAACTTTTTTGATATGATACCTAAAAAATATCTGAATCATGATAATATGACGATAATAGAAAAAACTATATCAATTTCACATCATGCAATCAAATTTTTTTCAGATATGGGGGTTAATACAATAGTTGACCAGATTCTTTCACAAGAAAACTGGATGTATGAATGTGTTAAATTACTTTATGAATATCCTGTCATATTTGTCCATGTTACATGCCCGCTGGAAGAACTACAACGCAGAGAGAAAGAACGCGGCGATCGTGGTATTGGATGGGCGGAAAATCAGCTTCAGCAATTAAATCCAAAGGATAATATCTATGATATAACTGTGGATACATATAATGAAACAAAAGAAGAATGCGTCAAAAAAATTATTGAATTTATGAATAAATCCAAAGAAGTCACTGCATTTAAAACTCTTTGGGCGCAACTAAAGGATTTAAATTATATGTAAAATATCAAATTTACTAAATATTTCTTGTTTTAACAAAGATGTTATTAAAGAGGTTCTAGGTGAAGGTTTTGGCTCTATTTATAATATAGTTGAAAAAAAGGCAGTTCCGCTGCTTTTTACTTATATTGAAAATTAACATTATGGTATAAAATTTGTGTTTTAGATTGTTTAATAATAAAGGGGAATCAGTTTCTTAAAAATATTTCAGGAGTATATTATGTCTTTCGGAAAAAAATTAGTTATTTTATTAGTATTATCTATTTTAAGCTTGAATTTGAATGCAAAAGAAAACGGCTTTAATTTTAAACCATTGTTTAGCGGCGGTGGGGTTTCAGGTATGGTTGGGAGTGCTGGAGACTATGGGTTTGGCGGAGTTGGTGAATTTGCATTTTTGTTTTTTGAAAATGGTTTACAAATGAGTGGACACATTATTGGAAGGGGTGATTCTATTACAACAGAAGCAAATAATAGTTATGGAACTGGTTCATTAATTGGAAAATTAAGTTTTGGTGGATTTTTACCTAATAATATCATGAGAAGTTATGCCTTTTTTGAAGGTGGTGTAGGTTTTGGTGGCGGAAATAGAACATCTGCTTTAAACATAATATTTGGAGGAGGAGGAGGAATAGATTTTTTTTATTATAGGACAGGATCAATATATTTAGAAGCAGGGTATTTACAGCATTATATTAATAACGAACTTGTTGGAGGAATTTCCATTGGAATAGGGACAAGAGGTTTCTTTAGATAAATATATAAAATATAATTAAATCAAAAGATAAAAAAGTTATTGCTAATATTTTAAATTCGTGAGACGTAATGCCTCACGTAAAAATCTAACCGTAATGACTGGATGCCTCATATAGGAAAATCTAACCATAGGAACCGAATCGCAATGGCTTCATGTTTGGTCTGGAAACAAGCTCAGGAACAGGGTCAGCGAAAGAAGGTAATTTGTCAAGAGCAATCCGCATTTTCTTCATCTCTGTCATAAGACTGATACGTTTTTTCTTTGCTTTAAGTTTTCGTTTTATTTCTTCTGGTGTGTTGGAGGAAGCTATAGCGCGTTCAAAAGGTGTCTGTGGTTTGTCATAAGTTTTCTTAACTTTTGCTTCGACACGTTCTTTGGAAACAAGTTTGCGACCTTTGTAAAAGAAATTGAAAAGGTTATCGTAATGAGTATAAACAGCCTGTAAAGCAGCGACCCCCTTATCACCGGAATGCCGCATGTACCCGATCTGTTTTCTGACAGTATGACCGTTCTTCTGTTCCACAAAACAATTGTCATTTTTTTTACTACTGCGGCTTCTTGTAAGCAGTATCCCTTTTTGTTTGCACCATAACATCAAGGCATAATTGATAAACTCACTGCCGTTATCTGAATGAAAAATTCGTACCGGCAGAGGAAGCACCGTGCAGGCATGACCGAGGGCTTGGTAGACCCATGTATAAGCCTTGTTTTTTAAAGCGTAGTGGACTGTCCATTGATTTTTAACCTCAGTGATGGTCAAAGTATAGCAAAATTCCCCAGAAGGGTTGCCGCCGTCATGCTGAACAAGGTCAATCTGCCATAATCCGTCACCCTGTTCGATACACTCAAAATGACTAAGCATAGGGACTAATTTTTTTAGATGCTGCACGGCAGGTTTTGTTCCGCATGTGCCTTTTACTTTTATTTTGGCTTTCAGTGGTTTCAGCAGGCGGTCGATAGTTGAAGCGCTAATTTTTAGCAGCTTTGTTGTTACTTCCTTGCTTAGATTAAACTTCGGCTCTGATGCGATACAGTCGATATTCGCATGTATAAAAGGAGCCAGCAATTTCCCGCATTGGTAGTTGAAAGCCTCCCAGACAAGCGACAATGCGGCCAGCACTTCTTTTCCATAGGTCACAGGGTATACTCTTTTTTTGATCTTCTTATGAGTTACTTTAACTTTTAGTTTTTTTCCAATCGGCTTAACCCTGCCTTCATTGGCAAGAATATGGATCGCGTATTTCCGGTTGTATCCGGTTTGCTCGATGTAAGCAAAAAGGATTTTCGTTTTTTCACTCTTTGTTGCTGTACGGTATTTTTTTGCCGTGACTGCTGTAAGTTTTTGTCTCTCCTTCAAAGTTAACTCCATACGTACTCCGGTAAATAGTCTTACCGGTATTATTTCATTTTCCGTATGGTTAGATTTTTATCGTGAGGCATCACCCCTGCTAGGGTTAGATTTAACGTGAGGCATTGCGTGAGATTGACATGTCAAAGAAAATACGGTAATTTATATAGGAAAATTAATACAAATGAAGAAATATATGGAAATACTAAATTTTAATTTATTAGCAAAATATAATAAAACAACAAATGAATTAATGAATAATATAATAAAGGAATTAACAGAAGATGAATGGAATCAAGAATTTAATGGATATTTTAAGTCAATACATGAGTTAAATTCTCATATTTATATTTGTGATTTTAATTGGTTAAAAAGATTTAAATATTTACGTGAATTTATTGTTCTAAGGAATAATGTTTTTAAAAAAGACTATTTATTTACAGAAACAATATTTAAAAATATTAGTGAATATATTTTATTAAGAACGGAATTGGATAAAATATTAATTGATTATATAAATGAATTAATAGAAGAGGATTTGGAGAAATATTTAGAATTTACAAATTCAAAAAGAATTAAAATGGAAAGAAAAATGAAATCATTAATAACGCATGTTTTCAATCATCAGGCACATCACAGAGGAATGATTTCGTTATATTTAGAAATGCTGGGAAAAGAAAACAGTTTTAGTGATAGTATGTATAACACAGAAATTTAAATTAATAAATGGTTGTTTTATGTTATTTAACGAAGAAATATTTAAAGATGACAAGAAATTATTTGATTTTAATAATGATAAAATTATACTGAGAAAAGCAGTTAGAGGAATAATATTAAATGACAATAAAATATTAATGATATATTCGGAAAAAACAAAAGAATATAAATTTCCCGGGGGAGGAATTGAAGAAAATGAAACTGCTGAAGAAGCATTAAAAAGAGAAGTATTGGAAGAAGCTGGATATAATATAAATAAAATAATTGAAAAGATTGGAATTATAACTGAATATTCAATTGCAAAGGAAGGAAAAGGCAGTATATTTGAAATGATTTCTGAATATTATACTGTGAATATAGACAATAATCAAAATAAACAAAATCTGGATAAATATGAAATGGAATTAATGTTCAAACCGCATTGGATAGAAATTGAAAAAGCATATAATATAAATAAAAATATAATTGATATTAAATGTGATTCAACACCATGGATAAAAAGAGAAACAAGAGTGCTGGAAATATTAAAAGAAAAATATAAATAGATGGATTACAAGAATGTTTCGTCTATATATCGTTAGGCGAAATACGAATAAATATTAATTCGGGTAATGAATAGCACTTGGCATTAGTTGGATTTTATGACATATATCAAAAATTAAGGAGATCATATGAAAACTAAATACCATAAATTTTGTTTATTATTTGTTGTTATTATATTGTTTTGTTCTTGCAATAGAAATAATAAAAATGCAAATATTGAAATTGAAAATACGGCTGATAATGAAAATGAAATCATAGAAATATTGCAAATTAATTATCCTATAGAAGAAATGCGTAATTATGGCTATATTAGTATTACAAACATATTAGTAAATAATGTTGATGCAAGAAACTATCCATCATTTGAAGCAGAAATTATATATACATTGCATGAAAATGATATTGTATGGATACAGGGATTTTCAAATGATGGAAAATGGGTAAATGTAATTAGCCAAGAAAGAAGATTAGGCCATGGATGGATATTAATTGAGTATATAAATATTGGTGATATTGAACCGTCACCAATAAAATTAGTAGAATTTTCAAGATGGGATATTAAATTTTCTTATGAAATAAAAGGGGAAAAAATTTATCGAGAAATGAGTTTTGATAATAATCTTATTGTGTGGGGACCGTATAGCCATGGATATCATTATAGCAATATACCAGGAGTGTATATATTAGATAGAGATACCCAAGAATTAATACATATTACTCATTTGGGTGGTTTTACAGATGCAAATGCTTGGTCAAGTTTTATGGGTGATTTTGAATATTTAGTACAAGATGTTGGAACTGGAATGAGTAGGGGACTTATTATATGGCGATTACGTGATGGGGCAAGAGTATTTCAAGGTGGATATGATGGTAGATGGTTTATTAATAATCATACAATTCAATATATTTATACTTATTCTGATTGGAATATTGGGTCTCTTGATGAGGAAATTAGATCGTACGCAAGAGCTTTTATGGAAGATAACCCACCTTCAGAAGGTGAACCAGGTGGACTTTTTGTAACATTAATAATTAGGTGTTCATTAGATCTTGAGACTGGTGAAAGAAACATTTTGGGGGCTGAATATATTTTAACGGAATAATAAAATATTGTTGAAATGTTCGTATTTCGCCTAACACGCGATTAACGCTTCGCCGCCTGAGGGCGGCTCGGATCGTCAATCTTAAACGATATATGCAAGTTTGCAAAAAATAGATTGCTATTGATAAAAAACAAAAAATTATATAAAGGCATAGGAGAATTATTTGAAAATTATATTATTCATATACATTATTATGTTTACTTTTCTTCCTAAGACAGCATATACGAATGATTATAGATTTGACTTAATTAATGCATTATTTAGAAATGATTTTGAAGCAATAGAAAATATAATAAACCTAAACATTAATACAATGTCTGTATCTGACAAAAGAGTCGTAATAAATATAGGAATAAATTATTCGTCTGGAGAAAATACATTAAAAGTATTGGAATTATTATTAAAATACAATATACGGCCAAACTCATTTGATTTATTTACTGCACTTGATAGAAACCGTCAAAATAGTGCAATTCAATTTATGCTGCAAAATGGGGCTATTCCAAATGGTGAAATATTACTTTTGACTATGAAGAGACAAAGATTTGATCTTGCAAAGCAGTTTATAGAAAAAGGAGTCGATGTTAATTATCATTATTCTTTATCAAGACATGATGCGGATGGTATGACACCGCTTTTATATGCTTCAAAATGGGAAAATTTTGAAATGGTAAAATTATTGGTGGAAAATGGCGCAAATATAAATATACAGGCTGTTGATGGAAATACAGCATTATCAATAGCACAAAAGAATAATAATGAACGTATAATTAATTATTTATTAGAACATGGTGCTGTTGAATTAATTGTCAATAATTTATTGGAAAATGCCGGAATTGTAAATATGCTGGATAATCAGATATTTAATTTTCAGACAGGAACATATAGATTATCTAATGGTAATCGTAGTATTAGATTTTCTGGAAATGCAAATTCTGGTAGCTTAAATTATATAGATTCAATTAATATCAGAGTCATTAATGGAGTTTACAGAATAACAGGAAATAATATGGTTATTATCTTAGATGACAATTCATATAATTATAGTTTAACAGCTAATGAATCTTTTTCTGGAAACGGAGAAATGTGGGTTAGGATTGGAAATTAGAAAAAGCAAACCATTACATAAATATAGTTATGTGCAATTGTACCTAAGATAATAAAAAAATAAATAGTAATATTGACTAAATAAAGATTATATGAATAATATTTTTATATGATTATTTCAAATGAATTAGCAAAAATATTGGAAAAATATACTGTAGAAAGAGATACAATAGGGCAATCTCCTGCGGAAGTGTACAAACTTATTGGTAATAATGAAAATTTATATTTAAAATATTCTAAAAAAATATATCAATCTACTACTTATTGTGTATGTCGTGAAGCAAATATAATTGAATGGTTAAATGGCAAAATAAATTTACCTAAAATTATATATAAAGAAAATTTTCAAGGAAATTCATCACTAATAATGACTGAATTAAAAGGAGGAATACTTGAAAATTGTAATTTATCCCCAAATGAATATATAAAATATTTGGTAAAAGGTTTATTGGAAATTCAATCTATAGATATTACAAAATGTTCATTTGTGTCAACTGTTGAATATAGGTTAAATGAATTAAAATATTTATTTGAAAATAATTTAACGGATAATGATTGTAATAATTGGGAAAAATCAACAGAATTTAATTCTCCAGAAGAATTATATAAATGGCTTAATAAAAATAAACCAAATAATGAAGAATTGGTGTTTTCACATGGGGATTTTTGTGGATCTAATTTATTATTAAATGGAAAAGATTTGGAGTTTATTGATTTTGGAAGAGCTGGAATAGCAGATAAATGGTATGATATTGCATTTTGTGTTAGAGAAATACAAGAAGTACTCAATGATGAAAAATATATTAATATGTTTTTTGAATTATTGGAAATAAAACCAAATTGGGAAAAGATAAATTATTATATATTATTGGATGAATTATTTTAATGGTGTTTGTATGGTACAACTGCGCATAACGCACGATTAGCGCAAAAATGCCTGTTCGGTATTTATGGGTTCCGCAAAACACCGCTCGGGCGCGTCATATATGACGAATGCTCTCTGCGGTATTTTGCTCCACCACATTTTTGCGGCCCTGTAAAACCTTCGGTTTCGATTATTTGGACTGCAAAAACGTCGCCAATCTTTAATGTTAGGCGATATAAAATTTAAAGAAATGTATAATAAATCATACAATATAAGAAAATGATCAAAAATGTTCATAAAATAAAATAATGTATTATACTATTAATTAATTTCAAATATAAAAAAATAAGCATTTTTGGAGGAAAAAATATGTCATCAAATGAAAACTATGTTCGTGAATGGTATTCGGATAAAGAAGAGGATAAAAGAGCTTTTATTTCAAGGGCCGGCGGGCTTGAATTTCATTTTACTAAAAAGCTGCTAGAGAAATACATTGCTAAAGAGTCAAAAGTAATTGAAATTGGCTGTGGAACTGGATATTATGGAATGTTCCTTTTTGATAAATGTAAAGAATATGCTGGAGTAGATTTATCACCAAAAAATATTGAAATATTTAACGAAAAAATTGGAAAAGAAAAAATTAAAAATATTTCTACAATAGTCGGTGATGCAACAAATTTATCTCAAATTGAAAATAATGAATATGATGTGGTATTGGTTTTTGGTCCAATGTATCATTTACCGCCTGAAGAAAGAGGATTGGTATTTAATGAGGCCAAAAGGATATGTAAAGAAAATGGTATAATGATGTTTGCTTATATTAATAAATTAGGAGCATATTTACAGGATGGGATATTATCCGATCCAAATCGTTATCCAAGTAAAATTTCAAATGAATGTATTTTAGTAAATGAAGCAAGTGATGATACGCCTGGATTATTCTTTTTTTCTACTTCATCAAAAATAAAAGAAAATGCAGAATTACATGGATTAAAAGTAATAAAAAATTTAGGGGTAAATTTCTTTTTTAATAGAGATTTAATAAATAATATGGATGAAGAAAAATTTGAAAGCTGGCTTGAATTTTCTGAATATTTATGTAATGATGAATCTTGCACAGGATTAAGTAGTCATTCAATAATAATATGTAAGAAATAAAGCAAATGTTAATCGCCTAACGCTTAAGGTGTGGAACCCGAGCCCACTCTGGCACCGCAGAGTTAATCGTGTGTTAGGCGAAGTGCAAACTATAAATATTATTTTAAATTATTATTCAATTCTAAAAGTAAATTTTCAAATATTGTTTGCGAATAATAAATTTTAATTTTATCATTTAAAAGTTTTAAAGCGCTGTCATTCTCATTTTTAGAAATATATAGCATAAATTTAGCTGAAAGATAAGGAAGCTTTAAATAAATATCTGAATCTGAATCTGAATTAAACCTACTTTCAAGTTCTTTAATTAATTTTTCTAATTCTGAATAATTTTTAGTTCTACGAAGTAGTTCTAACTTAGAAAGATAAGGATAAATACTTTTTGGAAATGATGAAATAGCATCATTGGCTATTTCCAGAGCCATTTCATTATTTAAATCTACAAAAGAACAATAATCTACTTTTGCTGTAAAATACATTTCACGAGCCCTAATATGAGGATTATTTTCTAATAGAGACAACAAATTATTTAATTCTTCCTTACTTTTTGATCCTTCTAGTTTTATTAAACAACGAAAATAACTTTGCATATTATAAACATTGTTCTTATCTGCAAAATAATTATCTTTCGCTAAAGAAAATGCCTCTTTGTATTGCTCGGTGTTTATAAATACTTGAACTAATTCTCTTTTTGCACGGTAAAAGTTTGGATTATCCTCAAGAACTTTATAAAATTTATTAATAGCATCTTCATGGCGTCCGATGATCCTATAATAAAACCCAATCAAAAAGTTATGATCTGGACCATCTATTTTTTGTACCTCCTCTAAGATACGTCTATTTCGTGTTCTAGCTAATGAAAGACAAAGCCAATAACGAATTTCATAAATTATCCTACTATCAAGAAATTTTTCATTTTGTAGTATTCTATCTGCAATAAGAATTACTTCATTATACTTTCTTTCAAAATTATATAATTCGCGCATTGCATTAACATAATGAGAAGGTATTAAATATTCATTAGGAACGGATTCTCCTTGCTTTAAGGCTTCTTTAAATGAAATTACATAGTCAGATATATCTCTGTCAAGTATTTCATAATCCTTAAAGGATTCTTTTGTGTGCTGTTGAAGGTTTTTTTGGTATTTATCAGACAACTTAAAACCAAGACGTTGTACATGATCCTTTATAGAATCATTTAATCTAAGAAATTCCTTTGCATTGCCAATAAACTCAATAATAAATTCATTGCTAAATTGGGTTATGTATTTTTCTGCTAATTTGAAATCGTCTTTCATGATATTTTCAAGTAAGTTTAAACTTAAAAATTCAGATTCAGAAAATATTTTTAACACTTGTAGTGCAAAATCATCTCCTTCAATATTTTTTATTATTTTTGCAACTTTTTCTCTACTA
>Ga0123356_10004726_pt1 | contig 14036 bp, 9 predicted proteins | sample TergutEmb28metaG_2_FD_92546 | JGI IMG/M metagenome (GOLD analysis project Ga0123356, IMG submission 92546) | Embiratermes neotenicus P3 segment gut microbial communities from Petit-Saut dam, French Guiana - Emb289 P3 | ecosystem: Host-associated > Arthropoda: Insects > Digestive system > Gut ...
CAATACACTTATTGACCATAAATTATTTACACCGCGCTCCACCGCATGATAAAGCGCTCGCGCTTTATTGACCCCGCTTACTATAATAAGCACTTCTTCGGCATCGGTAATAGTCCCTAAGCCTACTGTTAACGCTGTTTTTGGCACTTTATTCACATCATTATCAAAAAATCGTGAATTTGCAATTATCGTATCGGTATTTAATGTTTTAATTCGGGTATCGGAATTCAACGAAGAACCCGGTTCATTGAAAGCAATATGTCCATCAGATCCCGTACCTCCAATAAATAAATCAATTCCTCCTACTTGTTTGATTTTTTGTTCATAATTTAAACATTCGTTTTCCAAGTCCGGAGCATTGCCATTTAAGATATTGACATTTTCAGGATTGATATCAATGTTTTTGAAAAAATTATTCCACATAAACGAATGATAACTTTCAGGATGATCTTCCGGAAGGCCTACATATTCGTCCATATTAAATGTAACTACATTTTTAAATGAAACTAAACCCGCCTTATTTAATTCAGCTAAGCATCTGTACATCCCCAAAGGAGAAGAACCGGTAGGTAATCCCAAAATAAATGGTTTTTTATCAGAAGGTTCTGCTTTAATTATTTTAGATGCAACATAATATGCCGCCCATTTTGATAAAATTTCGTAGTCCGGTTGAATTATTAATCGCATATAATATTTTTTAAATGTTTTCGCAAAAATAAAAAGAAAATTTGAATGTATAATGAAGATTTCCTATTTTTGTAAAATTATTAATAATAAAAATAAACAACAATGGATAAACCGTACGTAATAGGAATTGATTTAGGCGGAACTACTACAAAATTTGGGATTGTAGACCGGAATGCAAATATTAAATTTGGCGAACCTTTCGATACGTTGACTTATGCTAATGCAGAGGACTATATCAACGATTTGGGTAAAGCAGTTAACAATTTAATCGAAAAAAATAATTTGAAGGATCAAATAAATGGAATCGGTATAGGAGTTCCAAATGGAAACAGAAATGATGGAACAGTCAAAGATGCCGCTAATATACCATGGACAAAAGGAGTTCTTGTTCCTGTAACTGCGCTGTTAGGAGAATTAACGGGTTTACCCTGTAAGTTGGACAATGATGCAAATGTTGCCCTTATGGGTGAAATGACTTATGGTGCTGCTAAAGATTTAAATAATTTTATTATGCTTATGTTGGGAACAGGTCTGGGCGGCGGAATTTTTTCAAACGGACAATTAGTTGCCGGACACAATGGATTTGCAGGCGAATTAGGTCATATCAGGGTGGTGCGTGAAAACGGTCGTCGTTGTGGCTGCGGTCGTTACGGCTGTTTGGAAACTTATGCTTCAGCAACAGGTGTTGCCTTCACAGCAAGGGAGCTTTTATTATTACAACCGGAAAGAGATTCATTATTAAGGAAAATCGTTGATAGTCCAATAACTTCATTTAACGTTTATGAAGCTGCTTGTGAAGGAGATGAATTGGCTATTGAGGTTTTTAATTTTACCGGTAGAATTTTAGGAGAAGCTATTTGCGATTTCATTGCCTTTTCTGATCCGGAAACAGTTATTCTCAGTGGAGGTTTGGCTGCTGCTAAAGATTTTCTACAAAAACCTTTAGAAAAAGCGATTGATGATAATGTCTGCTTCGTTTACAAAGGAAAAACAAAAATACAATTCTCTCAGTTAAAAGGTGAAAAAGCTGCTATTTTAGGCGCAAGTGCGTTAGCTTGGGATTGATGGAGAATTATCCCTAACAGGGTTTAAAGCCCTGTTAGGGATTTAATTATTCCCAACTACATTCCATCAGCAATTTCTTGAATATCCTTCAATGTGAAATTACCACTAAGCAGTATTGCTACATAATTGTCATCACTATCCACCAGCATCAATAACTCTTTAACCTGGTCATTTTTTATATTGGAATAGAAATGAACTCGGGTATTCTCTTCTTTGATTCTCATTAATTCCTGATGTTGAGAGGTAACTAATTGGGAAAAATCTTTTTTCATCTGAGCTATCCTGTCTTTATTCTCGGAAGAGACAAGTTGCAGGGATTCAATTTTCCCTTTTAAATTCATCAGATTTACTCCTACTTTCTCGATTGTAGGCATCATCTGAAACATTGCTTTAGAAATATATACCGATGTTACGTTATCCATATCGGCATATTTTTCAAAAATTTTGTTTTGTGCAAAACAGATACTTGTACAAAACAGGCTAAGTGCCAATAAAAAATGTTTCGTTTGCATAGTTTAATAATTTAAATATTTGTTTACTAATTGATTTGCTTTATCAAATTCTTGTTCGGCTACAGACACTTTATTTAATCCTTTATTCAAATGGATAGACATAAAGGTTAAAGTTTGTTCCGCTACTAATGCTGCTTCTTCAGGATTGCTGAAAGTATCGGCAAACTGTTGTGACGATGGTTTATGGGTTATGAAATAAAATCCTATACATAACAGCGCTATTGCGGCTGCACTGCTAATCCAATAATACAGTTTTCGTTTTAGAGGATATGATTTTTGTGAGATTTCCAATTGCATTATTGATTTTTCTAATCGTTCCGAAACACTTTCGGGAACTGTAATTTGTGAATCATACAGAAGACGGAATATTTTTTGTTCGTCTTTCCAACGTTCTTCAACTTTCTCTTCATGCAAAAAATATTCTGTTAGAAAAAGCTCTTCTTCAGTTGTAGAAACTCCTTCATAAAATTTTTCTATTAATTTTTCAATATCCATTTTATTATTTATTTTTTATCAATCGCTTAACTCCCTTAACTCCTTTAACTCCTTTAACTCCTAATTTACCAACATATTCTTTAAAGTTTTCCTTGCTCTTGAAAGCAGAACTCGCACATTTGCAGCGCTTTCGCCTGTAGCGGCTTCAATTTCTTCGAATGAGCAATCTCCACATCCTCTCATTTGTATAATTATTCTTTGCTTTTCGGGTAGTTGTTCAATCAAAGCTTCAACTTGTTGTATTTTCTCTTTGTTTTCTAATTCATTATCAGGTGTCGAGTCGATAAAAATATTTATTGATTCTACAGATTTATTGTCTATCCGGTTTCTTGGCGACCTGAGAAAATCTAAACAAAGATTTTTAACTAATCTGATACAAAATGCTTCCGGTTGATGGATATTTACTAATTCGTTTCGTTTGTCCCACAACTTGTAGTATGTATCTTGTAGAATATCTTCCGAATCATCTGTATTGTTCAATAACGCGAAAGCAATTCTATAAAGTTTAGAATGAAAAGGATAATATATGTTTTTAAACTCCTCTGCGCTCATTATTTATTTGGATTGTTATCTTTTATTACCTTTTCAATATCCGAAGGTTTTATATTTCCTCTAATGCGAACTAATGCAGGATTATCACCGGTTGTCAACACAATTAGTTCTTTGATTGATTCATCTTTAATTCTAACTAAAACTTTTGTGCGATCACTTCCTTCGTTTACTGATACCATTGTTTCGTAGTTAACATCTTTCAAAGAGGTAATAGCCTGATTTAGCTTTTCTTTAATAGATTTTTCACATCCATCGAAACTTAATACATCTACTCCGTTTACTCCCATAACATCTGTGAATAAACTTGCAAATTTAAATGTAAAATTACCAATATTTACTTGTTCAACTCCTTTTTCCTTTGAAAAATCCTTAAAAAGCTGATCTACGCTTTTTTGACTGTGTATTACAGGGCAAATTGAAAATAGTGCAAGTAGGATAAATAAAATTTTTTTCGTTTTCATATTATTAATTTTAAAACATTTCTACATTAAGACGAATAGAGAGGGAAATTGTTACAAAAAAACAATTTTAAACTTTCCTATTTAAATAATAGTCTTACATATTATTGAATATTTTTATATATTTGCCTGAAAAATTTGTAAAGTTAAAAAATAAATAAATATGAGCATTTCAATTCGATCGCTGAATAAAGTTTACCCAAATGGTAATCATGCCTTGAAAAATATAAATTTGGAAATTCCAACCGGTATGTTCGGATTGTTAGGCCCAAATGGAGCAGGAAAATCTACTTTAATGCGTATTCTTGTAGCGTTGATGGAACCAACTTCAGGAGATATTAATGTTTTTGGCTATGATTTATTAAAACAGCGTAAAGAAGTTCGAAGTATTCTCGGTTATTTACCTCAGGATTTTCGTTTTTTCGCAAAATATAAAACTTATGAATTTTTGGATTATGCTGCCCGTCTATCGGGAATGAATAATAGTAAGCAACGACGCCAAGCAGTAGATACAATGCTTGAAAGCGTTGGTTTATTTGATGTTAGGGAGCGATATGCAAATAGATTGTCAGGAGGTATGAAAAGGCGACTTGGTATCGCTCAGGCTTTAATTCATAATCCAAAACTTATAATTGTGGATGAGCCAACGACAGGACTTGATCCCGAAGAACGTATCCGTTTTCGCAACTTACTTGCAGAAATCAGTAAAAAAGATGTTTCTATAATTCTTTCAACACATATCGTAGGCGATATCTCAAGCACTTGTAATTATATGGCATTGATGAATAAAGGTGAAGTCGCCTTTTTGGGTTCGCCGCAGGAAATGCTAAAAGAAGCGGAAGGAAAGGTTTGGCGGATTCAGATTAATGGCGATGAATTACCAATAATTGATAAAAAATTTCCTGTAATATCAACTATCCCTTCCGGTCATGGCTGGGAAGTTCAGGTAGTTGCTGATGAGATAGAAGGTTTTGATGCCGAACCATATCCGCCGAATTTGGAACATGCATACGTATATTATATGGAGAAAAAACTAAACCGTTGGGTAAATGATTAATTTTTATAAACGTATTTAAACTGTTTGATGTAATATCAGTCTTTAATGATAACGTACCGGTTAAATTTTGAGGATAATTATTAATGGCTTTATTAGATAATATTAAGTCTGTTGCCAAATATGAAAGCAAACTTCTAATGAGAAGTTGGTTTTATAGAGTATTTCTCATTCTGGCAGTTTTATTTCTTTGTATATTCAATTTTAATGCTATAATCAACGAGGGGTCTTCGGGCTTTTGGCTGATGAAAGCAATCCCTGAAAATATTCCCTATATCAATCTTTTATTCCTGAATACCGGACAAGCAATTATTGCAGTGTTTTTGTCTTCGGAATTTCTAAAAACAGATAAAAAACTCGATACATCTGAAGTTTTCTACGTTCATCCGCTTAGTAATGCCGAATATGTTATAGGAAAAATATGGGGAAACTTAGATGTATTTTTCCGTTTAAATTTGTATATATTAGCTATAGTGATAGTTTTTAATCTATCATCGGGAATTTCTTTAGACTGGATGGCATATATATCCTACTTTCTTCTGATTTCTATTCCTACACTTATTTTCATCTTCGGTTTATCTGTCTCGTTAATGCTTATCTTAAAAAATCAAGCTATAACTTTTGTTATTTTATTGGGATACATTGGTGTAACCGTATTTTATATAAAGGCAAAGTATTATTATTTGTTTGATTATATGGTATATAATCTACCTTTGGTTAAATCTACTATAGTTGGATATTCGAATTGGGCAGTATTAGTTAATCATAGATTAATATATCTTTTGCTTGGCCTTGCATTTCTCTGTATTTCAATATTTTTATTCAGAAGACTTCCAAATACTAAATACGGACGTTATCGTTGGCTTGTTTTATCATTTTGCTTTTTTATAGGCGGTGGAGCAGCTGCATATAATCATGTAAATACAATACTTAAAGAATCTAAGACACGTACAAAATACACTGTAATAAATAATAAGTATGTTCATACTCCAAAAATGGTAATTGAAAATTATGATATCTTTATTGAACAGCATAGTGAATCAATTTCCTCTGAAGTTATGATGAAAGGAGTAGCGATGGAAAGTTCTTCTGTATTTACTTTTTGCCTCAATCCGGGTTTACAAATAAGTGAAATAAAGGAAAATGATAAGGAATTATCATTTAATAGAGAAAGTCAGATCATTCTTGTTGATTTTGGGCGGGAAATAACTGCCGGCGCTTCGGTAACGTTTGTTATGAAATATGCAGGACGTATAGACGAAGATTTTTGTTATCTCGACATTCCTGATGAAATCTTACATCAGGAATATGCAAACGACTTTTTTAAAATGGACAAAAGGTACAGTTTTCAGACAAAAGATTATGTGCTTTTTACACCTGAAACATATTGGTATCCACGTCCGGGAACATCTTATAGCAGTGAAAGTCCTGATTGGCAACAAGCGTATTTCAGTAATTTTCGTCTGAAAGTAAAAACATTAAATGGTCTTCAAGCTTTATCTCAAGGAACATTATTATGGCCAAAAGAGAGAAGTATTGTACCATCTCCGGTAAAAAGTAAAAAGAAGACAGAAACTAATTCAAGTGATTCTTTAAAAACAGTATCTGTAGGGGAAGAACAAGCACAAAGAAGATTTCAGGAAGGAAATGCTGATCAACCACAAAGACGGGCTCAAGAAGGAGGTCAAGAACAAGGCCGGCGAAGATCTCAGGAAGGGAATGCAGATCAACCACAAAGAAGAGTTCAAGAAGGAAACTCAGATCAACCGCAAAGACGTGCTCAAGAAGGAAACTCAGATCAACCGCAAAGAAGATCTCAAGAAGGAGGTCAAGAACAAGGCCGGCGAAGATCTCAGGAAGGGAATGCAGATCAACAACAAAGAAGATTTCAGGAAGGAAATTCCGATCAACCGCAAAGGCGTGCTCAAGAAGGAGGAGGAGGAGAACAAGGTGGTCGCAGAAGATTTCAAGAAGGAAACTCTGATCAGACGCAAAGACGTGCTCAAGAAGGAGGAGGAGAAGAACAAGGTGGCCGCAGAAGATTTCAGGAAGGAAACGCTGATCAGCCGCAAAGACGACCTCAAGAAGGAGATTCCGGACAAAACCGGCAACAATTCCAAAGAAGTAGCAGAGATAGTATTGTGCAGGATTCAGTAAGCGCAAATAAACAAAATCTCGCAAAACAAATTAAAGATAGTATCTTTATTTTTGAAACAGATTTTTCCACTCCATCATTAACTCTCATAATTGGTGATTATGAACAAAAAAGTGTAAATGTAGAAGGCACTGAATACAGTATCTGGTTCATCAGAGGACATAATTATTTCTATCCTGTTTTTGAGGAAATTATGGATACTATTCCTTCCATGATTTTAGACCGCAAACGATCCATTGAAACTCAATATAACCTTGATTATTCCTACAAACGCTTTTCTATTGTTGAGGTGCCTGTTCAATTTTACAGTTATTCAAGAACATGGTCACAAGCACAGGAGAAAATGCAACCGGAAATGGTACTTTTTCCCGAAAAAGGATGTTTATTTAACAATGCCGATTTCGCAGGAAGATTTAGAAATGTAAAAGCGCAGGCAAAAATGAATGGACAGGATCTTAGCGATTATAATGCAGCTATGAGAATCTTAAATAACTTTTTGTTTACTTTTCAGCGTAATGAAAGCGATTTTAATTTTTCGAGCGATCGCGGATCAATAAATATTACGGTTATTCCGAATCCGTATTTAATATTTCCTCAATTATATAATTTCAGATATAATGTGTTTTCTTCAGAATGGTCAATATCCAACCGTTTGATAGAACTTTATTTACAGGAAAAAAATGATAATGATTCATGGATAAGGCAAATGAATGGAATTAGTAATAATGAAAAGGCTAATTTATTGATAAAAGATCATCCTTTAAAGGAATTATTGTCTGATATGGAACAGAGAAATTTGCTGGATAATGTAGTTGCATTAAAAGCAAATCGTTTATTTGCTCCGGCAGAAAGAAATATCGGATATAAAGAATTTCGTGATTCGTTACGTGCTGTTTTACAGCGAAATATTTTTACAAATCTGAGGTTTGAAAATTTACTTGATACAATGAGTGTTATTTCAGGCGAAGATTTGCTAAGTCCGCTTGAATTATGGAATTATCCAACATCATTACCGGTATATATTGTTGGTACGCCGGAAGTAATACGTATTACGAATCGCGACATTGAGGTATATGTAGTTAAACTACAAATTAAAAATGATTCCGACATTGATGGTATAGTTAATTTTCAAATTAATATAGGAACCGGAGGATTCGGTGGTACTGGCGGCGGCAGAGGCGGCGGATTTCAAGGAGGTGGCGGAGGATTTTTCCCTGGTGGAGGAATGATGGTTAGAGGCGGTTCCGGAGGAAGTTCTAATTTATATGATCCTCGTGCCATGAGAAAAATCTCATTAGCTGCACATGAAACCAAACAACTTGTATCCGTTTGGGACGAAGCTCCGAGAAATATTATTATTAATACTCTTATCTCTGCAAATTTACCGAGCGTTATAAATATGCCGATAAGTAATATTGCCCGTGAAAGAAATATACCAATTGAAGTAGAAAATGATTACATAATAAAAAATACTTCAAATAATATTGAAGGAGAAGTAATTGTGGATAATGAAGACACTCACTTATTTGAATTATCGAAACCCGATATTGTAGGACTTCTTCCAAAATGGTTGGAAGATGTGGGAGATGATTCATTCCCTTATTCAGGCGTGTCGATTTGGCGTCCTCCTTTGCAATGGACTTTGACTACAAACGATAAATATTACGGCACGCATATTCGTTCAGCTTATGTTGTTAAAAGTGGAAACGGTAGCCAAACAGCTACATGGAAAATACCTGTTCCATCTGCCGGACTTTACGATTTATATTATTTTGTAACTAAACAAGATGATCCACGAAGACGTATGGGACCACAGCAACAGCAGCAACAACAACAAAATAGAGGGAGAAGAGCCGGCAGTGAGAATGAATATCAATTTAAGGTGAAGTATGATGAAGCAGTAGAAAATGCTTACATAAATCTTGTTCGCACTAATGAGGGTTGGGGTCTTTTAGGAACTTACTTTTTTAATGAAGATACTGTGAAAGTAACACTTTCTAATGATACTAAATTAAAAACAGTAATAGCTGATGCAGTTAAAATTGTAAAAAGATAATAGAAGTTTAAATATTATTAATATGAAATACAGACAATTACTAATAAAGTTCGCTTTAGCGATTATATTTATTATTGGAATATCAAGTTTGTCGTTTGCACAACGCGATTCGTTAACCATTGAAATGGCATTGGATATAGCTGAAGAGAATAATCCTTCGCTGAGAAATTCAAAGTTAAACCTCGAACGATCTCAGTATAATCTTGTTGCTCAAAGAGCTTCACTGAAATCAAGTTTTTCTCTCAGTCTTGATCCCATTACTTATAATAAAACAAAAAGTTTTGATAATCGTTTATCCCAATGGTATGAAAATGAAAGATTTAATACCGGAGGTAGCTTTAGAGTCGTGCAGCCTGTCTTACTGACGGATGGTACAATTACACTTACAAATGATTTTAGTTGGCAAAATAACTCATCAAATGTTGAAGGTGTAACAAACCAAAATAAAGCTTTTAACAATAATCTGTTTATCAGAATTGACCAGCCTATTTTTACATATAATACCCGTAAAATGGCGCTTAAGAATTTAGAAATTGCTTATGAGAACTCAGGTATTAGTTACGCTTTAGAAAGGCTTAGAACTGAAGTAAGTATTACGCGGCAATTCTATGCTGTTTATATGGCTCAGAACAATTTAGAAATAAGAAAAGAAGAGTTGGATAATGCCAAGCAAAACTATGAAATAATCAAGAACAAAGTAGATGCGGATTTAGCTGCAAAGGAAGAGTTGTATCAAGCTGAAGTAAATTACGCATCTGCGCAATCAGCTGTGGAAGATCAGATTGCTTCTCTTGAAGACTCAAAAGACGCTCTTAAGATAACATTAGGTATTCCTTTGAACGAAAATATCAGCGTTAAAGGTAATATAGATTTTAGTACTGTTTTAGTTAGTTTTGATCAAGCTGTAAGTCACGGAATGGCTTCTCGAATGGAATTGCGCCAACGTGAAATAGATATTGAACTTTCTGATTTACAGATGATCCAGACTAAAGCGCTTAATGAGTTCAAAGGAAATATTTCCATGTCTCTCGGAATCACAGGTGTTAATGAAAATTTTACTAACATATATGATAATCCTACTCAAAATCCGAGAATCTCCATAAGTTTTTCGGTTCCAATATTCGACTGGGGTGAAAAGAAAGCGCGAGTAAAAGCTCAACAGACTGCACAAACGATTGCTAAACATAATTATGAAATTCAAAAAAATGACATTGAAGTTAATATAAGGCAAGTTTTACGTGAAATTGAAAGAATTAGAACTCAGATTGATATAGCGGAAAAAAATGTTAGAAATGCACAACTCACTTACGATTTGAATCTTACAAGATATCGTGAAGGTGATCTAACAGGTATGCAAATCAGCCAGTATGAGACACAGTTATCAACAAGAAAAATCTCATATTCGCAAACGTTAATAAATTATAAGATTGCTTTGTTAAATCTTAAGATTGCATCTTTATATGATTTTGAAAATAATTTACCTGTTATTCCGGTAAAAGGGCTTTAGAATTATGAATTAATAAAATGAGATAATTATATAAATATTATGAAATACAGAAATTTTTTAATAATTGCAATGGTTGGTTTACTTGCAGCATGTAACAATCAACCTCAAACTACTCCGAGTGATATTGAAACACCGGTATCTATAAAAGAAATACAGAAAGGTTCTATAAGCAAGTTAATTAACTCTTCAGGAACAGCTTTGGCGACTTATAATGTAGATCTTAATTCTGAAATGAGCGGGCTATATAATCTCCTGAATAATCCGAAGACAGGAAAGCCATTTAAATTAGGTGAAGCTGTTAAGAAAAACCAAACCATCATTCGTCTTGAAGATAAAGCGTATGAAAACGGTATTGCGATAGATTCAAAAAAACTCAGTCTTGAAATAGCTGAGCAGGAACAAAATAAGCAGAAAGATTTGTACGAAAAAGGAGGAGTAACATTAACAGAAATGCGTAACACGGAAGTGAGAGTTACAAATTCCAGATACGATCTTGAGAATGCTAAAATAAATCTTGAAAAAATGAATGTAATGGCGCCGTTTGACGGGATAATTGTTTCGTTACCGCATTACACTGCCAATACTCGTGTAACGCAAAACAGTCCAATGGTTGGAATAATGGATTATTCTCGAATGTACATGGATATAAACCTTCCTGAAAGTACAATAGAATATGTTAAGGCTAACCAACCGGTTCATATTACTCATTATACTTTACCCGATGATACTCTCAAAGGTGTTATCAGTGAATTATCGCCTGCTATCAGTACAGAAACACGTACATTTAAAACAAAAATCCTGATAGATAATACTGCTCTAAAAATTCGTCCTGGTATGTTCGTAAAAGCAGATGTTGTTGTAGATAGGGCAGAAAGCGCTATTATTATACCTAAAAATGTAATACTTTCAAACAGAAACAGAAAATATGTATATATTGTTGAAAGAGGTACAGCTATAGCACGCAATATCAAAACAGGCATTGAAGATGAAGATAATGCTGAGGTAATTGAAGGTCTGAATGAAAATGACAATCTAATAATTCGCGGATTTGAAACCCTTCGTGATAATAGTCGCGTTAAAGTACTGAACCTTAATAATTAATAATTAATTATGAATTATAAATTATGAATTATAATGAGAAACATAGTTAAATTTGCGGTAAATAATCCCGTTTCAATAAGCATGATCGTATTGGCAATTCTATTGCTTGGATATATTTCCTACGATCGTCTTAACGTTGATTTGTTACCCAATATGAATTCACCACGTCTGTTTATCGAAGTTGAAGCAGGTGAGCGGCCGCCTGAAGAAATTGAGAAATTGTTCGTGGAAAACATGGAATCAATGGCAATTCGCCAAAAGGATGTAACTCAAGTCTCGTCTGTCATAAAAGCCGGTACTGCGCGTTTAACAGTTGAATATGTACAGAATAAAGATATGGACGAGGCTTTTCTCGATCTTCAGAAAGCAATGAGTCCTTTTTCTCAAAATTCTGATATACAATCCATAAATATATCACAACATGATCCTAATACCGCGCCTGTTGTCCTAATTGCTATGTCGCACCGCTCAATAACTGATATGGCTGAATTACGCAAAATGGCCGAAAGTTATATTAGAAACGAACTTATACGACTTGAAGGAGTTGCAGAAGTAGCGCTTTCAGGACAGGAGGTTCCAATATTGACAATATCAACAAATCCATATTTGTTAAGCTCTTTCGGATTATCAATTGATGATATTGCCTCAAGGATTGAAGCTAATAATCAAAGTATTTCAGGAGGACGTGTCAGCGAACTCGGATTGCAATATTTAGTGAAAAGTACCTCATTATTCAATACGGAAAAAGATTTCGAGAATCTTATAGTAAGTTATAGATCAACTGTAGCATCATCGAGTTCACCGGCTTCAGGGTCTCAAAACACTAACAGAGCGCCTCTTTATCTAAAGGAAGTTGCAAATGTAAGTTTTGAAAACGATCGCCCTGTTAATATTGTTCGCATAAATGGAGAACGCTGCATCGGACTATCAGTCTATAAAGAGATGCAATACAACACAGTCAGAGTTGTTGACCAAATAAAACGCCAATTGGGAATTATTGAACAATCACTGCCCGGTTATAACTTCAAAGTAATAAGCGACCAAGGGATATTCATTAAACAAGCGATAGGGGAAGTGAAAAATAGCGCTATTCTGGGGATGATTCTTGCGGTTTTAGTATTGTTTCTTTTCTTGCGCCGGATTGGTACAACTTTAATTGTAAGTATGGCAATTCCGATTTCTATTGTAGCAACGTTTAATATGATGTTTTTTAACGGACTTACTCTTAATATAATGACTTTAAGCGGACTTGTGTTGGGAGGAGGTATGCTCATTGATAATGCTATCGTTGTCATAGAGAGTATATTTAGAAATCAGGAACGTGGCTTAAGTCGTGAAGAATCTATTATTACCGGGACTTCAGAAGTTTCCGGAGCAGTTATAGCTTCTACTTTGACAACCATAGTCGTATTTCTTCCAATTGTTTACTTACATGGAGCGTCAGGAGAGTTATTTAAAGATCAGGCATGGACTGTTGCATTCTCCCTGTTATCGTCCTTATTTGTTGCCTTGCTTGTAATACCTGCTTTGTATTTTAGAATGTCGGGAAACAAGAATACTCAGGCAGTTACGAAATCTATTCAATTCAAATGGTATAGTAATTCTTTGATGAAAATTCTTAAATTCCGATGGCCAATTATCGGGATATCCGTTTTGATTTTAATAATTACAATATTACTGCTTCCTTTTGTGGGAACAGAATTTCTGCCTCGTTCGGAAAGTAAGGATTTTACTGTATCCGTTAAACTTCCGGAAGGTACTCGAATTGAACGAACTGACGCAGTAGTTAATAATCTTGAATATCTGCTTCACAATATAAGCGGCGACAGTTTATGTATTATTTATAGCCATGTCGGTACAGGCTCATCAGAAAATGAAGTATTCGAAGGAGAGCATACTGCACTTATAAAAGTAAAATTATCTGAGTCTGCGCCATTATCACCGTCTGAAGTTATGTCGCATTTTGTTGAAGCAACGAATAATATTGATGGACTTGAACTTACATTTAAACAAGATGATAATTCATTAGGTGCAATATTCGGTGGAGAAGAAAGCGCTCCTATTATTGTTGAAATTAAAGGTGATAATCTTGATGAGCTTGCTTCTATTACAGAAGAGGTTATCTCAAAAATGGAATCAATCAGCGGTATCTACAATATTAAATCTTCTATGGCTGAAGGAGCGCCGGAGTTGACAGTTTCGATCGACCGTACGATGGCAGGAATTTATGATATTCCTGTTATGACGGTTATAAATCAATTAAGACAACAATTACAGGGACGTACCGCAGGCAAGATGGATTATAAAGGAGAAATGCGTAATATTATAATTAAATTGCCGGATATTACTGCAAGTGACTTTCAAAATCTTGTTATTAAAAACGGAAATCAGGAA
>Ga0123356_10004727_pt1 | contig 14031 bp, 10 predicted proteins | sample TergutEmb28metaG_2_FD_92546 | JGI IMG/M metagenome (GOLD analysis project Ga0123356, IMG submission 92546) | Embiratermes neotenicus P3 segment gut microbial communities from Petit-Saut dam, French Guiana - Emb289 P3 | ecosystem: Host-associated > Arthropoda: Insects > Digestive system > Gut ...
GAGAGGGAGATTAGCGCCTTGAAGCATATAAAAGACAATCACGAAAAGGTGATACTGTCGCAGGACAAAGATTTTATCGCCTCTTACGACGGGATAAGGATCAGAAACGTGATAGACTTTTTGTTGGAGTGAGGCGTCCTCGGCGCCGGCAATGTTTTTTCCCATTCCCCGCAAACATCTATCAGAATGGGCGCGATAAATCGCGCCCCTACGAATCGGTATTATCACCCGTTACATCTACCCGTTGCACTTCGAATACCCGCAGGTATTGCACTTCGCGCAGCCGCTTTCGTGTATCATTATGCCTACCCGGCAGTCGGGGCATTCCGGGCAGTGGCCCAGGTCGAGGCCGGAGTAGGAGATTTGCAGCGGGTTGGACTTGCTCCGGGTTTCGTTTATGGCTTTTTCTAACGCGCGGCCTATAGCGTCGGAGCAGGAGAGGATCATTTCGCCCTCGGTCCACATTGGGCTGGGGCAGCGGATGCCTCGCAGCTGGCTAACTATTACGGCGGGGTCTATCCCGGAGCGCAGGGCGAGGGATACTAATCGCGCTACCGCTTCGGCGTTGGAGGCGGCGCAGCCTCCTGACTTGCCCATTTGGTTGAAGACCTCGCAGAAGCCGTGTGCGTCGGAACTTACGTTGACGTAGAGCGTGCCGCAGCCGGTTTTGGTTTTGTAGGTTCGTCCGTGTGTAACGTCGGGGCGCGGGCGCGGCTGGATCAGGCCGGCGTACTGGGCCTCGCCGGCGGGCGCGCCTGATGAGCCTCCGCTTGTGAGGACCTGGTTCTGCCTCGATCCGTCGCGGTAGACCGTTATCCCCTTGCAGCCGAGCTCGTAGGAATAGCGGAACACCTCCTCAACGTCCTGCACCGTGGCGTCGCAGCGGAAGTTCACCGTTTTAGATACCGCGTTATCTGTATATTTTTGGAACGCAGCCTGTATCGTTACGTGCCAGCGCGGTTCTATGTCGTGTGAAGTTACGAAGACATCCTTGATGCGCTTGGGGATGCCGTGGATCCTGTCCAGGCTGCCGTGCTCGGCGACCATTCGCATCAGTTCGTCGGAGTTGAAGCCTTCGTTCTGCGCGATCTGCATGAATTCGGGGTGTATCTCAAGGAACCGCTTGCCGTCGAGCACGTTTTTCTCGTAGACGACCGCGAACAGCGGCTCGATGCCGCTTGAGCAGCCGGCGATCATGCTGATAGTGCCGGTGGGGGCGATTGTAGTAACCGTGGCGTTGCGCATCTGCAGGCCGCCCTCCTTGTCGTATATCGACCCGCGGAAATTCGGGAACGTGCCGCGCTCTCTGGCGAGGTACGCGCTTACCTTCTGCGCCTCTTCGTGGATGAACTTCATCACCTCTTCGGCGACTACGGCGGCAGCGGTTGAGTTGTAGGCGATCCCCAGCGATATCAGCAAGTCGGCGTAGCCCATCACGCCCAGGCCGATCTTGCGGTTGGACCTGGTCATCTCGCCGATCTCCGGCAGCGGGTAGCGGTTGACCTCTATGACGTTGTCCAAGAAGCGGACGGCGGTCTGCACCGTCGAGCCGAGCTTCTCGTAGTCGATGGCTTTCTTCCCGTCCTTGACGCTGATCATCTTCGCGAGGTTGATTGAGCCCAAATTGCAGGACTCGTACGGCAGCAGGGGCTGCTCGCCGCACGGGTTGGTGCTCTCCATCCGCCCGATGTGCGGCGTGGGGTTGCTCTCGTTTATCCTGTCCAAAAACACCACGCCCGGCTCGCCGTTCTCCCAGGCCAGTTTGACGATCCTGTTGAACACGTTCGATGCCTTCAGGCGCCCCATCTCCTCGCCGGTGCGGGGGTTGCGCAGGGGGTACTCCTCGCCCTTTTTGAGCGCTTCCATGAACTCTTTGGTGATGCCGACCGATATGTTGAAGTTCGCCATCACGCCGTCTTTGGCCTTGAGCTCTATGAACTCGAGTATTTCGGGGTGGCTGCACGACAGTATGCCCATATTCGCGCCGCGGCGGGCACCGCCCTGCTTGACCGTCTCGGTCGCCATGTCGAATACGCGCATGAACGACAGCGGGCCCGACGATATGCCCTTGGTCGACTTGACGCGGTCGTTCTTCGGGCGGATGTGGGAGAACGAGAAGCCGGTGCCGCCGCCGCTCTTGTGGATGAGGGCGGTGTTCTTGACCGACGTGAAGATCTCCTCCATCGAGTCGCCCACGGGGAGGACGAAGCAGGCGCTGAGCTGCTGCAGTTCGCGGCCGGCGTTCATGAGCGTCGGCGAGTTCGGCAGGAACTCGAGGTCGGCCATCACGTTGTAGAACCGCTCGGTCCAAAGGTCTACGTTGGCCTCTTCGTTAAAAAGCTTCTCGGCGGACGCGATGTTCTCGGCGACTCTGAAAAAGAGCTCTTCCGGCCCCTCAACGGCGTGGCCGTTGTCGTCCTTCATTAAATAGCGTTTTTCAAGCACAACCCGCGCGTTGGCGCTGATCGCGGTTTTCTTCAGGATGAGCCTGTCCTTGAGCGCACCGTCGTGCGGCTGCGAGGACGCGGCGTTGAGGATAGCCGATTTTACTGTTTTGCTCAATACGTCCGTGACAATATTGCCGGTAGTAGCTGCTTTGGGCGCCATAGTTGGTTTTGACCTCTTTCCTTACGGATTTTTTTGTACGGGTGTCTTCGAGTATTAAAAATAGGTAATCGGCTGCAGGATGTCAATAATTTTTATACAATATTTTGTGGATAGGGTGGGCGGAGGCCACAACGCGTTGATTTTCAACGATTCGCCCCCCTCTCGCCCCCCCTGCGACCGCCCTACCGCGGCAGAAACGACAATAACTCCAACCCCGACGCTTCCTTGGCCCTTACCGCGTTCAAACCCGTCAGTTCCAGGATGATGATCTCGGTAACAAGCCAGCAGTCAAGCCCTAACCGCGGGCAGCCCACTATCGGCGACGTCCCCTTGCCTATCGCCGCGTGCATGTGCAGCTTCATCTCCCCCGCCTCGTTGCGGAACAGCGTCCCGACCCCCGCGATCTCCCGCGCGTCGGCGAAGTTCTCCACGGTCGTCCGTATCGGCCGCTCGTCCTGATCCTTGGGCCCCACCACCACCGCCCCGTTCTTCACCCCGCCTATCGCAAACACCACGCCGCCGCTCAGGCCCTCCCTGTCGGCGACGTCCTGGATGCTCTTGTAGACCGGGTCGCCCTCGTGAAGGCGAATACAAATACACTTTCCGACTGCGCCTGTCGTATATTCCATATATAACCGTCCCCTTTATTGATGAAAGGATATGTGCCGATGTTCGCCAAAAAACGCCGCCGCCCCTGGTTCATCCGCGCGATGATGAATCTCGCCGTCGTCGCGATAATCTACAGGCTGGCCCGCGGGTTCCAAAAACACGCCCTGAAAATGGGCGTAGATAGAAAATACAAGGGCCGGCAGTAAAAAGTCAATGGGGATATCAATTATATTTACTGTAGGGGCGGCAACTTGTTTATCTCGGCGAAGCCAACATGCCGCCTGCCGTCATCAACATAAAAACAGGTTCCGGGGATGCCGATGACCGAGCCGCGACAGACAAACGCATTCAATCCGATCATCCTGTTGATAGCCCTGATTATGGCTGCACTATGTACACCATCCGCGGCATCACCACCCCCATCTCCTGCCACAACACTCATCCCACCGTCACACCCAAACATCCGCTACACCGGCAGGTTCGACACGCAAGACCCCAAAAACATACGGTTCGACTGGCCGGGGAATATGATAGAGGCGCGGTTCAGCGGGACGTCATGCGCTTTAAGGATACGGGGGGACGGCGGACGGTATGATATAACCGTTAATGACAGTACGTTCGTGATGCGGTTTGACACTTTGGAACGCGTCCATCAACTCGTCAGCGACCTCGACGACTCATCAATGCATAATTTGCGGATATTTAAGCGATTCGAGGGGTTGAGGGAGCAGATTGCGATCATCAAAGGATTTTATGTTGACGAGGGACAGGCGTTCCACCCGCTGCCAAATCCCCGTCCGGCCCGCAGGATAGAGTTGATAGGCGGCTCCAACCTGCTCGGGTTCGGCGTGGAAGCAAAAGACATCCGCTGCGACACCCCGGCGGTCCACTCCAACGCCGCCCTCGCCTTCGGCTTCATCGCCGCGCGCACGCTCGGCGCGGAGGCACACATGGCCGCGATGACCGGCAAGGGATTAGTGCGCAACTGGCGCTCCCCGTTCATCACCGCCCTGCGCCCGTTCGGCCCGCACTACACAAGAACCGTCAAGAGCGACTCCACATCGCGCTGGGATTTTGGCTCGTGGACGCCGCACGTGGTGGTCACAAACTTCGGCACCAACGACTTCTCGACGCACCCCTACCCGCCCAAAGAGGTCTACATAGCGCAGTACCGCAACTTCTTAGACGAAATCCGCGCGCGCTACCCGGGCGTACAGATAGTCTGCGTAGCATCCTCAAGAGAGCCGGTAAGAGCGTACATCCGCGAACTTGTCGAGCGGGAGCAGGAAGAGGGAAACACAAAAATCCACTTCTACACCTACGCCCCCGTACCAAGGCGCCTGTGCGGCTGCGACTGGCATCCCAATGTCGAGGCGCAGGCCGGGATAGGAGCGGAGCTGGTGGAAATTATAAGACCGCTTTTGGAAGGGATTGATTAATCTCAAACATGAAGATACAAGCCAATCTGCGACCATCTTCCTGACATCAGGAAGGTGGTTGACAATACAGAAACTACTGCTATACACATAATTGAACAAAAATGGGCGGGCACACCGGCCCGCCCATCAACAATAAACCCACCGTCAACAACTATTACTTGTTGTCGTCCACGACCTCGAAGTCCGCATCCACCGCGCCGTCTTTCTTTTCGCCGCCGCCCTGCTGCTGCGGATCTTGGGCAGTGCCCTGATGGACGTTGGACGCGGGGTCGCCGCCCATACCGCCCATGCCTTCCGCACCCGCGGCGCCCGGGCCCTGCTGCTTGTACATCGCCTCGGCCATCGCGTGGCTCGCCTTCATCAGGGCATCCATGCTCGCCTTGATAGCGGCGGTGTCGCTACCGGCAGCCTTCTGCTTCAGGTCTTCCAGCGCGCTCTGAATGCTCGACTTGTCGCCGTCCGAAATCTTGTCGCCGATTTCAGTCAGCATCTTCTCGGTCTGATATATTGTCTGGTCCGCCTGATTCTTGACCTCAATGCGCTCCTTCTCCTCCTTGTCCTGCGCGGCGTTGGCCTCGGCCTCTTTCACCATGCGCTGGATGTCGCCCTCATTCAAGCCGCTCGACGACTCTATGCGGATCTCCTGCTGCTTGCCGGTGCCCAGGTCCTTGGCGCTGACCTTGAGGATGCCGTTGGCGTCTATGTCGAACGCGACCTCGATCTGCGGAATGCCGCGCGGAGCGGGCGGAATGCCGTGCAGGTCGAACTTCCCGAGGAGGCGGTTGTGGACGGCCACCTCGCGCTCCCCCTGATAAACCATGATCGTCACCGCGTTTTGGTTGTCGTCGGCGGTGGAGAAAACCTGGCTCTTCTTGGTCGGAATTGTAGTGTTGCGGTCGATAAGCCTCGTCATCACGCCACCTCGCGTTTCGATACCGAGCGACAACGGGGTAACGTCGAGCAACAACACGTCCTTAACACTTTGGTCGCCGCCGAGAATAGCGCCCTGAATCGCCGCGCCTACCGCCACGACTTCATCAGGATTAACGCCCTTGTTCGGAGCCTTGCCGAAAATCTCCTCAACCTTGCGCTGAACAGCAGGCGTGCGCGTCGAACCGCCCACCAAAATCACTTCGTCAATATCCGCCGGCTTCAGCTTCGCATCGGCCAGCGCCTTCTTGCAAGGATCAACCGTACGCTCAACCAGCCCCGACACCAACTGCTCGAACTTCGCGCGGGAGAGCGTCATGTCCAAGTGCCGCGGGCCGCTCGAATCCGCCGTGATAAACGGCAGGTTGATGTTCGCCTGCATCGCCGACGACAACTCAACCTTCGCCTTCTCAGCCGCCTCCTTGAGCCGCTGCAGCGCCATCTTGTCATTACGCAAATCAATCCCGTTGGAAGCCTTGAAATCTTCGGCAATATGATCAATCAACACCTCATCAAAATCATCACCGCCAAGATGCGTGTCGCCATTGGTAGACTTCACCTCAAAGACGCCATCACCTATCTCAAGAATAGAGATATCAAACGTACCGCCGCCAAGGTCGAACACCGCGATCTTCTCGTTCTTCTTCTTCTCCAACCCATAAGCAAGCGACGCCGCCGTCGGCTCGTTGATGATGCGCTTGACATCAAGACCCGCGATCCTGCCGGCATCCTTGGTAGCCTGGCGCTGAGCATCATTAAAATACGCCGGAACGGTGATGACAGCCTCTGTAACGGTCTCGCCCAAGTAATCTTCGGCAGCCTTCTTGAGGTACTGCAAAATCATCGCCGACAGCTCCGGCGGCGAGTAGTCGTGGTCCTGAACCTTGACCTTTACGGGATCATCGGCCCCGCCAACCACGTTATAAGGCACGCGCTTCTCTTCCGAATGCACCTCGCTGTGCCGGCGGCCCATGAAGCGCTTGATGGAGTAGACGGTATTCTCCGGATTAGTCACCGCCTGACGCTTGGCTATGGCGCCAACAAGGCGCTCGCCGGTCTTGGTGAACGCCACGATAGACGGCGACGTCCGCCCGCCCTCGGCGTTGGGAATAACCACGGGCTTGCCCGCCTCCATAACAGAAACGCACGAATTCGTCGTCCCCAAGTCGATACCGATAATTTTGCCCATGATAAACCTCCTGCCGTTTTTTATTGGTGATAATGATTATTGTCCCAAGAGATATTAATGTATCAAATAGCGTGCCAATGAGAAAAACAGCGAAATTATAGGTAAAATGCGGGTATAGGGGTATATATAATGATTATAATGCTACATGTCGATGGACGGCCGTTTCAATTTGAAACAGCCTCGCCGCATATTGTAGGGGCGGCAACATGCCGCCCGCCTTTAAACCGCCATTTACCCCAAAAATATTCAAATTCCATTTCCACCAAAAAACAGGATTTTTGATCGTTAAGTTCGAAAAAGTCAGAATTTTTTGATTTTTTCTAACTTAACTGTCAAACCATGTATTATATTATCCTTAAAAAGGGGTACAAATGTACAGAAAATTAATATCCGAACTTGTAGGATGGAAAAACAAGAAAAACCGAATGCCGCTTGTCCTGTACGGCGCAAGACAGGTCGGGAAAACACATATCCTTCTGGAGTTCGCAAAACAATGCTACGAAAATACGGCATACTTCAATTTCGAAAATAATCCGTCGCTCTCCTCCTACTTCGACCAAACAATAGACGAAAAGAAGATTATCGGGTACCTCGAGACAGAGATAAATCAACAGATAATACCCGGAAAAACACTTATAATCTTCGACGAAATACAAGTGTGCGAAAGAGCGCTGACCTCACTGAAATATTTCAACGAAAACGCCCCCCAATACCATATCGCCTGCGCGGGCAGCCTGCTGGGCGTGGCGATAAACCGCGAAAAATACTCGTTCCCCGTCGGCAACGTCGACTCAATGATAATGTACCCGCTCGACTTCGAAGAATACCTGCTCGCGCTTGACGGAGAAAAACTCCGCGACGAAATAAAAAACTGCTTCGGCCAAAAGACCGCCATGCCAACCCCGCTTCACGAAAAAGCGGGAGACATCTACAAGAAATATCTGATTACCGGAGGGATGCCATGGGTAATTAACGAATATCTGCGGGAAGAAAGTTTTATTGCCGCCAGCGAGGCGCAACGGAAAATATTGAGCGACTACGCCGCCGACAGCGCAAAATACGCAAACCCAACCGAATGCGTGAAAATCCGCGCAGCATACGACTCAATACCAATCCAACTCGCCAAGGAAAATAAAAAATTTCAGTACAAACTCGTTCAAAGAGGTGGAACAAGTTCTATCTTCGGAATCGCAATCGACTGGCTCGAGTGCGCGGGAATCGTTAATAAATGCACAAAAATAGAAACTGCGCTTTTCCCGCTGTCCGCGTACCGCGACCTGTCCAACTTTAAACTCTACGTGAGCGATACAGGACTACTCACCCTAAAAAGCGGCATGTCCCCAACCTCCATACTGAACAACGAAACAATAAATATCCCGTTCGTCGGCGCAATCGCCGAAAATTACGTCGCACAATGCCTCACCGCAAAAAAATACCCGCTCTACTACTGGACAAGCAACGCAACCGCGGAAACAGACTTCGTAATCCAAAAAGAAGACAAAATCATACCCGTAGAAGTGAAAGCAGGGGAAAATGTTAAATCAAGAAGCCTGAGCGTCTTCGTTGAGAAATATAAGCCGGAATATTCGATTCGCGTATCAATGAAAAATTTTGGATTCGAAAACAATATACTGTCGGTGCCGCTTTATGGGGTCTGGTGTTTGTAATAACTATTGCGAATTACGACAACAATAATAACCAACGGACGACAACGGGGGAGGCAGGGAGAGGGGAAGACAGGGGTGAAGGCGGTTCACTCCTTTTTTGTTGGGACGAACGAGGGAGGAGGTAGCAGATGCCGATATATTTATCGCGCCGAACTGGCGTACTCAGTCACGGAGACAGCGCAGAGACAAATAGCGTGTCTTGTAGTTACTGAGCTCTTCCAGGAGGTCATGGCCCCAGCCCATGCCCCAGTACCACGCGCGCGTGGCTTCGCATCCTGTAGCGCTCCACCAGAGGCCTTCGCTTCCGACCTCATCGAAATCGACAATGCCGCCGGTGGTGCCGCCAGAAAAATCCTTTCCCCCCAACCTCAAATACATCAAAACCTTCTCAAAATCAACACTACGAATAGCGTTCGCCCTCGATCACAAAATTATACTCATAACGTCGGATACGAACTTATCACCTTTTTTACTATTCGCCGCCACCTTCTTATTACCAACCTGAACCTTTTTGGCCACTTTTACCGCCTTTAAACATTTTTGTATACCCCTGCCGGAGTACAGTTAAATTACTTGTAACACACCGGAAAATCCAACCCGCTCCATCTTCTATTAATCACTCCTCTGCCAACGATGCTAACGCCACTATTCCCGCAACCAATAGTACCAATCCTGTGTAGGCTCCTACTTTTCCCCATGTTTCCTTACGCTTACTCTTTTTAATTTCTTTCTCTCGATCCTTCTCTCGCTGTTTCTGTTGTCGCTCATTTTCTTTCATAATTTCTCTTCGTTTCCGCTCTTCTTCTCTCTCAATTTGCTGTTCCCGCTTAAGGTCATCCTTCAGGTCCGTAAACAATACAGATGTTTCAACCTCCAAAAATTCCCCGATAAGTTCCGCTACCGAACTCTCGATTCCTCTAAAGCCGCCGCCAGTATTCATTAATCTGGACCTTGACCTCATGATTTCGCCTGTTGTAACGTCAAGCATTCTGATATTAACGACTTGCTGTGCCATTTTTATTGCCATAATGTAGTTTACGCCCGCCTGTATACCTAGACGCGTCAACTGGTTATCGTCTACCGCGCCGGAGTGCTGGTAGATGTTCTCCGATGTGATCGTATTCAAAAACTCCTGCGTCCGCTCAGTCGCCGAGAAAAAACGGCTATCGCTGAGCGCATCGGTGATAGCAAAGGCTATAATCTGGCTGCGCGAGTCAGGGGGGGGGGTGGGGGGGGCAATTTCCTCTTGTCAAGCAACGCCTACTTGACAAGAGAGTACGGCGTAGTGTTTCAAGCATCAGCTCAAAAAGCATAGTGGCAGCAGCACCGGCAAAAGTCTAAGCAACGGAATTCCGCGCCCGAAGAGCTTCGCGTCTATGGTGTCGGGGCGGCGGAAGTGGACTATTGAAAGTATGCCTACGAACAGGAAGCCGGAGGCGTAGAGCGCCAGGAAAGGGGTTACGAAGAAATTGGTGTAGCCGAAGAAAAGTTTGAGCCCTACGAAGCAGTAGATGGCCAGCACGATTTCTATGATGCAGGTGAGGTCCTTTATCGGCTTGTAGCCGGCCTTGGCCTTGGCTTCTCCCTTTTTGGGCGTCCGGTTGAAGGGGGTTTCTATCTTCAGGACCGCCTCCAGGACCGCCTTGCCGTTGTTGACCGCGAGGCCGGTGCCTATCAGCATCATCACCGGGATGAACATGAACTGCCGCCGCGCGCGGTTGCCCAAGTAGTGCTGTGAGACCATGTACATGGTTGACGGGCCGCTTGTCGCCAAAATCATGCCTGTGATAACCATTATCAGCCACATCGGGGCGAGCGTAATTTTTACGAAGAAGAGAACCGGCATTGTGAGTACGGCGATCATCAGCATTAGCGGGTGTACTACGTAGTGCGTCAAGTGCAGTACGGCCTGTATGAATTTGAACGGCGGTACTTTTTGTTTTATCAGCAGCGGGATGATTTTCATGGCGGTTTGGATGGAGCCTTTTGCCCATCTGAACTGCTGGTTTTTGAACGCGTTCATGTCTTCGGGGATTTCTGCCGGCACTTCAAGTTCCGGTACGTATTCGGTTCCCCATCCGGCGAGCTGCATGCGGTATGAGAGGTCCATGTCTTCTGTAAGTGTGTCGTGCTGCCAGCCACCGCTGTTGTGTATGGCGCTGATGCGGAAGATGCCGGCGGTGCCGTTGAAGTTCATGAACCAGCCGTTCCAGCTGCGCGCCGCCTGCTCGACCATGAAGTGGCCGTCTATGCCCATGGCCTGGCCGCGCGTGATCATGGATGCCTGTTTGTTGAGGTGCGTCCAGCGGCCCTGTACCAGGCCGAGTTTCGGTTTGCCTACAAAGAACGCTACCGCTTTTTTGAGAAAGTCTTTGTTGGGGACGAAGTCTGCGTCGAAGATCGCCACGAACTCGGCGTCAGTCTGCTCGAGCCCGTTTTGCAGTGCACCTGCTTTAAACCCTATTCGGTTTTCGCGTCTTATCGCCTTGATGTTGTAGCCCTGCGCCTTGAGCGCGGCGACTGTTTTGTCTACCTCAGCGCGTGTATCGTCGGTGCTGTCGTCGAGCACCTGGATCTCGTGGCGGGAGCGCGGGTAGTCCATCGCCGCACAGGCTCTTATCACGCGCTCGGCGACGGTTCTCTCGTTGTACATCGGGAGCTGTGTAACAACCTTGGGGTACGCGGACTCGTCATCGATCCCGTAGTAGTACTGCATCGTTTCGCGCTGAACCGAGAGCTTTTCTTTCCGTTTCCGCAAGTAGAAACCGGTAAGTATATAACACTGAAGTCCGTACCCCAGCAACAAAGCCGAGCACAGAACGTATAGACAACACACGATTACAAGAGCGATCATCTTACACCTTTACCAAATACTTCGTTAAAAACAGTCCCAATGACCCGATCACCACCGCTGCCAGCGCGGATCTACCCGCCGTACGGGGGGCCGATGAAGATTCTATGGGATTCTCTAGATACGCTAATATAATATTTGCGTAATAAATACGCAAATTTTTTTGTATTTATTGATATACCATATAATAGGGATATGATTAGGGTTTGATTGGGGTTTGCCTTGGCTCGGGGGCTATTTGGCGAAAATACCGTCTATTTCCCGCAAAATCTCCCTGAACATCCCCGCGTCCTCCAAAATATCCGCCGCCCGCAGGTCGTCCCAGCCCGACTGCCGGTGCCCCGCCGTGTCGCCCGGACCGCGGCTGCGCAGGTCCCACTCGGCGATCTCGAAGCCGTCCGAACAGCCGCACAAAAATTTGAGGCGCTCCGCCGTGTGCTCGTTTTGACCGGCGCCGGGCAGTAAAAAACAGTACGACGGCCTGTCGCCGCGGCCAACGCGGCCCCGAATTTGGTGCAGCTGCGCAAGGCCGAAAAACTCAGGACTCTCTATGACCATCACCGTCGCGTCGGTGATGTCGACACCGACCTCAACGATAGTCGTCGCCACTAGAACCCCGGGCGGGCCGCTGCGAAACGCCGTGATCGCGGCTTCGCGCTCGTCGTAAGACATCTGGCCGTGGAGCTTGTGGATGGGGATTGATGACAGCGGGCCGGACATTAATTTCTCTACAGCGTCATCAACGGTGCTTATTGACACACCTTTATCCGAATCATCAGCCGAAACGTTTTTTGTTGGTGATTTGTGTGCGGATGCCTTTGATGATGTTTGTGAGCGACCCGATCCAACAGTGGTTTTGGGAGGGGATTTTTTTGTGGATCCGTTTGCTGATTTCTCTCCGTCATCATCATCAAAATCATCTGCGTGCTGATCAATCCGCGGCACAACGTAAAATACACGGTTGCCGGCGCTTACCTGGTCGAAGATAAATTTCTCCATATCTGCGCGCTTGCTGTCGGGGACAATGTGTGTTGATATCGACACACGGTTGGGACGCGACTTGATTTCCACTATGTCAAGGTCGCCGTATAGTGTTTTTGCAAGTGTTTGGGGGATAGGCGTCGCCGACATCAACAGAAAATCGCTCGCCGGCCCCTTCTCCTGCAGTTTAAGCCTCTGCCCCGCGCCAAACTTGTGCTGCTCGTCTATGATGATCATCCCCAAATTGCTAAACTTTACAGACGGCATAAACAGCGCGTGCGTGCCGACCACCACACGCAGCTGGCCGGAGGCAAGGTCTCTGTATATGTGCCGCTTCTCGCTCATGTCGCCGGCGCCGAGATATTCAACGCGGTGGCCTAATTGGCCGAGATACTTTTCAACAACGCTCTTCGTCTGTTTCGCGAGAACCTCCGTCGGCGCCATCCACGCAACCTGCCTGCCGCTGTTTAGCGCAGGTAACGCCGCCATCAATGCGGTAACTGTTTTGCCCGACCCAACGTCGCCCTGCAGCAATCGGTGCATCCTCTCCGATTTAGCGGCGTCATCATACAAAATTTTAACCGCGTCCTCCTGCGACTGCGTCAACGAAAACGGTAACAATCCCCGCAGCTTCGCATCAAGCTCTCCGGCCTTCATTGCATATCCAGGCAGCGCAAACTTCTTCTTATTCCAGCGAAGATTCAACGCGAGCCGGTACAGTTCTTCGTATTTTAATCGCTCTTTGTACTTATCCAGCGATGATAACTCTCCGGGCAAATGGATATTGCGAAGGCACTCGTCAAGCGGCGGGAAATTATGTTTTTTTTCTATCGAGTCCGGCAACACCCGGGGGTAACTGCCGGTATTTTTAAGCGCCCACTCTATTGATTTGCGGAGTAAATTCTGAGAGATGCTTGACTCGCGCATAGACTCTTTTATCGAGTAGACGGCGATCACCGGCTTAAAGTCGGTCTTATCAGTAATTTTCTCAAGCGTCGGGTGGATCATCAACAACTTGCCGTTGGTGTTGATGACCTTGCCGGTGAGGGATAACGTCTCCCCCGCCGCGATCTTCATAGACGGCATGTACCATATCGCGTCTAATACACCGCTGTCGTCCTTAATCGTAACCCGAAACTTTGCCCGGCCCCAGTACTCCCCGCGCGCCTTGTCAACTACCCCGCGCACAGTTACGCGCTCTTCCCCAAAGCTCCCAGCGTCCTTGATATCAACGCGCTTTGATCTGTCGATATATCTGCCCGGATAATAGTAGAGCAGGTCCCCAAGGTTCTTGATCCCAACCGCTTCCAGCGCCGCGCGCCGCTTGGGGCCAAGTCCGGGGATTTTCATTAAGTGCGTGAGAAAGTCTATTTGGGATGTTGTGACTGCCATGGTACAAAAATAATTTAATGCGGGATATGGCGGAGGGATTTTTATTGACGAAGATTATGGAATCCGGCGCTTCCGAAAAACAGTAAGGGCGTTGCGCGCAACGCCCCTACATCATAAATCGTTTATCACTGACGTTAATACTACACGCCGCTATTTGTGCGGTGTGTACTCGTATCCGCCCTTGCCGTCGGCCTTAACCGTCCCGTAGCCGCCGGGGATGTGGATGCCGCCTATCTGCCAGCCGTTGTCTATGCACATCTGTATAAGCTGTCTGCGCATCTCTACAGACTTCTTCCTGTCCATGTCGAACCGCGCGCACTCTTCGGGGTTTGGGAACTGCAGCGCCGCCGCGTGCAGGAAGTCGCC
>Ga0123356_10004728_pt1 | contig 14031 bp, 9 predicted proteins | sample TergutEmb28metaG_2_FD_92546 | JGI IMG/M metagenome (GOLD analysis project Ga0123356, IMG submission 92546) | Embiratermes neotenicus P3 segment gut microbial communities from Petit-Saut dam, French Guiana - Emb289 P3 | ecosystem: Host-associated > Arthropoda: Insects > Digestive system > Gut ...
GCTTGACCCTTTTCACTGCCGGCGGCGAAAGGGTAATGCGGGCGCAGTCCGGCCCGGGTGCTTCGTCAGACACCGAGTTGATCCGGGAATTTCGCCGGGTCGAGGTTGCCTCGGTATCCGATGCAATGGAGCAGATCACCGGCAAGCGCATGTACATGAGCCACCGCATGCAGCCGATCTTCACCACCAAATTCGCCGGTTTCGCCAGAACCGTTGCGCTCAAGAAAGACGAAGGCAATAAGGATCCGGAGGCTCTGACCGGGATGCTTGACGCCATCGACCAGGGCTCGACCGATTCCGTCTATGTGATGGTCGTCGAGGACGGAGAGGATATCGCAGGAATGGGCGGACTGATGGGTACAGCGATGGCGGCGCGCGGATATTCCGGAGCCGTCATCGATGGCGGAGTCCGCGACGTTGCTTATCTGCGCAAGATTGGCTTTCCGGTCTTCGCGACTGGAATCGTGCCCTCCACGTCCGTGCATCACTACCGTTTTGCGGGCGCCCAGATTGCGGTGGTGTGCAACGGCGTTCCGGTGAACCCGGGAGACGTCGTGGTGGCCGACAGCGACGGGGTGGCGGTGGTTCCGAGGGCGCAGGCCCAACCGGTCCTCGCTTTGGCCGAGCAGATGGATTACAAAGAGCATTCGATGTACGCCGTCATTGAACAGATGAAGTCGATCGTCGAAGCGGTGAAAAAGTTCGGCAGACTCTAGCTTCGATTGGGTTTGCCGGACGGCATCCTGTCGAGGTCATTGGCGCTTCTTTTCATCCTGATCATGAGAATTGCGGCCTGTTCTCGAATCATTTTCAGTTGCCTCATCCGGGGCCGTGGCCCGGTTCGGAGCCCGTAAGGATCGACGTTCGCTTCGCCATCCGAGCCGGCAGTAACGTTTTCAGTTTTGTCTTATCGTGGATGACATCTCGAAGCTCACCTGAAAGGAGCATTTTCATGGACTTCACCTCGACTCGCAGAATATTCGCGCTACGCTTTGCTTCCGTGCTTTCGGCCCTGGGATTTGGGGCCGGGTTGCCGACCAACAGCGCGGCGCAGAGTTCCGCAGGCCAACCGGCCAGCGGAATCCGCAAGTTGAATGCCGAAGGAAAACCCGGCGGCGAGAAAGACATCATCATGCCCGTCGTGGTGCACAACGGATTGATTTATGTTTCCGGTCAAGGAGCCCACGATTCGCGGGAGCCGATCGAGTGGACCATCGAATCCCACACCACCATGGTGATGGACAAGATCAAAAAGATGGTTGAGATCGGCGGAGGAACTACCGATACGATCCTTCAGGCGAACGTTTTTCTTGTAAAAATCGAACACTGGGACGGGATGCACAAGGTATTCTCGACGTACTTCCCGCATGGCGGCCCTTCGCGCACCACCGTCGCGGTGGCCGCCCTGCCAGGAGATTCGCTGGTGGAAATCAATTGCATCGCGGCTGTGGCCCGCAAGTAGAAACCTCAAGGAGCATCTATGGGAACGAACACGAATTGGAACCGCCGCGGATTTCTGGGAACTGTCTCCGCCCTGGCGGCGTCGGTTTTTACGCCCCGCAGGCTGCCGGCTGCCGTCGCGGCCTCTGCCGCGAAGGATGAGGTCAGCGGATTCGGACAGACCGGCAATCCCTACGAGGAACTGGGGGTCACGACGGTCATCAACTGCCAGGGCACGATGACCATGCTCGGCGGCTCGGTTCTCAGACCGGAACTTGAAGCGGTGATGGCAATGGCCGGACGCCACTTTGCGAGCATTCCGGAGCTGGAAGTTGCCGCCGGAAAACGCATCGCCGAGATGCTGAAACTCCCGGACGGCTATACGGCGCTGGTGACCTCCGGGGCCGCGGCAGCGATCCAGTCGGGTTTGGCCGGTATTCTCACCGCCGACAATGAAGCTCTCATCAAACAGCTTCCCGATCTGACCGGCATGAAATCGGAGGTCATCATCCAGAAATCGCACCGCAATCCCTTCGATCACCAATTGCGGTCGACCGGAGTCAAGCTGATCGAGATAGAAACCCGTGAGGAGTTGCATCGCGCCGTCAGCGACCGGACAGCCATGATGCACTTTACGAATTTCGCCAATGCTGCCGGCCAGATCAAAGTCGATGAGTGGCCGAAGCTCGCCAAGCAATACAACCTGGCGTCGATGAATGATGCCGCGGCCGACACGCCTCCGGTCTCGCATCTCTGGGACTACACCCACATGGGATACGACCTGGTTACCTTCAGCGGGGGCAAAGCGATCCGCGGCCCGCAATGCGCCGGCCTGCTGATCGGGCGCAAGGACCTGGTGGGATACGCGCTGCTCAATAACAGTCCGCACGAGGACACGCTCGGCCGCAGCCAGAAAGTAGGCAAAGAAGAAATCATCGGGATGGTCAAGGCGCTGGAGCTTTATCTGGGAGAAGATCACGATGCGCTGGCGAAACAATGGCAGGAAACTCTTGCCGGAATCGCGCGTGAGCTCGGAAAGGTTCCGGGCGTCAGCACAACCTTCTTTACCCCTGACATTGCCAATCATGTCCCTCACCTCGTGATCCGTTGGGACTCAACCATTCCGCTGGCGCCGCAGGATGTTGCGAAACGGTTGCGAACCTCAAGACCATCCATCGTAATAGGCGCTGATGAAGAACGTCCCGGGCTGACCATGAACTCATTCATGCTCCAGCCCGGTGAAGGCAGGATCGTGGCCGACGAGCTGTCGCGCGTGTTGCGGGAGCACTCGGCCTGAAGAGGGTGGCGGACGCGGAGGATTGCCCATTTGAGAAAAACGCGCGTGCGTTGGTTTCTCGTTTTCTGTCTGTTCATTCTCAGCGCCGTGTCGTACCTCGACCGCGTTAACATTTCCATCGCCGGAGGGGCGATCGCGGATGCCTACCGTCTCAGCGAAGTCGAGCTGGGCAACGTGTTCAGCGCCATGCTGGCGGGTTACGCGTTGTTTCAGACTGTCGGCGGCCGGTTGGCGGATCGTTTCGGCCCGCGTCACGTTCTCACAGGCGGGGTTCTGTGGTGGGGCGTCTTCACGGCTCTCACCGCGCTCGTGCCCGCGCACGTAGCCGGCGCTCTCGTGGCCTTCATGGCGGTACGGTTTCTTCTGGGCATGGGGGAAGCGGTGATCTATCCGTCCGCAAACCAGTTCATCGCGCGCTGGATCCCGGTGGGGGAACGCGGTCTCGCCAATGGCTGGATCTTTGCTGGTGTGGGAGCGGGTGGCGCACTGACTCCTCCGCTGATCACTTATCTCATGATGCACTACGGATGGCGCTCGTCGTTCTGGGTGTGTGCCGTGGTTGGACTGATTGCGGCAGCGATCTGGTTTTTCGCCGCTCGGGACACACCCGCGGCCCACCCCCGGGTGTCGGCGTACGAACTGGCCGAGATCCAGTCGGGACTCACGCTCACGGCTTCTCCGGACAAGCCTTGCCGGGGCAACGCGCTGGTCTCCTGGCGCCAGGTCATACGGAGTAAAAATGTGTGGGCGGTGACGGTCAGCTACTTTTGCTACGGCTACGTGGCGTGGATTTTTTTCAGCTGGTTCTACCGCTACCTCGCGAAAGTGCGCGGACTCGATTTGAAGGCGAGCGCGGTTTATTCGATGCTCCCTTTTCTGGCCATGCTGGTGTGCAGTCTGCTGGGCGGAGTGATCAATGACCGCCTGACGAGGTGGCGCGGGCCACGAGTCGGCCGTTGTGGCCTGGCCACGTTCTCCATCGCGCTCTGCGGAGTTTTCCTGGCCTTTGGGGCCCAGGTACAGAGCGCGCGGATTGCCAGCTTTGTACTTGCGGGCGGGGCGGGAGCACTTTATCTGGCGCAGAGTTCGTTCTGGTCGGTCACCGCCGACATTGCGGGAGCATCGTCGGGGTCGGTGTCAGGATTCATGAACATGGGCAATCAGATTGGTGCGGCCATCACAGCCACTCTGACTCCATGGATCGGGGCGCACTTCGGCTGGACGCAGTCGTTTCTCGCGGGTGCGGCCTTGTGCACGCTGGGAGCCGCCAGCTGGCTGGCCGTCGATCCCCGGCAGAGGCTCAACTCACCATTGCCTGAGAATGCTCGAGCAGCGCTTTCTCGAGATCCGCTCCCAGCAGCGAGGCCGAATGTTTATCCAGATAAACCGTCGCGTTAGGGTGCCGCCGCAAGATCGAGGCGGGCGCCATCGGGCTGATCTCCCCTTCGCAACAGGCTTTCACGGCTGCGGCCTTGCGTTGATCCGGAACCACCGCCAGAATCTCTTTGGCCTTCAAAATCTGCCGTGGCGACATGGAGATCGCGCGCTCCGGCACTTGTGAAATGTCGTGGAACCAGGCTTCGCCGACCTGCTGCCGCCGGCAGACCTGGTCGAGCGTCACAATGATGTAGGGCTCTTCGGTATCAAAGTCGGCAGGAGGGTCGTTGAACGCGATGTGCCCGTTCTCCCCTATTCCGAGAAAGGCAACGTCGATCGGGGCCGAGGCCAGTTCCTGGCTGACCTGGCCGACCGCCCGGGCCGGATCTTCGGCGTCGCCCTCGAGCAGGTGGTAGCGCGGGATTCCGGTTTTGGCGACCAGCTGCTCCATCAGCATTTTGCGGAAACTCCCGGGATGCGTGATGGCCAGGCCGATGTATTCGTCGAGATGAAATGCTTCTACCTGGGACCAGGCAATGCCCGGGGCCTGGGTGAGCGCAGTAAGGAACTCCAGCTGCGACGCTGCCGTCGCAGCGATGATGCGCGCTTTCCCTCGCTCCCGGATGGCGCCCCGAATCGCGGCCGCGGCTTGCTCGGCGGCGGCATTGCCTAAGGAGATTTTGTCGTCAAACACTCTGAGCAGCATGGAATCGACCGAGCCCCCTAGAAAAAGAAAAAGAAAAAGAAAAAGAAATCGGCTCTTCGGGAACGTCATTATATAGAATGTCGGCACCGTTGACCCGCTCATTCATCACCTCTCCCCGTTCTCGCCGCCTGGCAGTCACCATTGCCGTTCTCGGTTTTTCCGTTTCGACCCTGGCACAAACCGTGACCGTCGATGCCAGGCCCAATCAGGCCGTCAACAGATTCAGACCAATCTATGCACTGGGGTCGACCGTAGACCGTGTGCCCAGCAATGCCACGGACGTTTTTTTTCGTCCCGATCAGATCAGGAAAGTTCTGTCGGCCGGCTGGGGAGTCATCAGCTATCGTCAAAATACCGACCTGTTCGTCGAGGCGTGGCACTGGAATCCCAGGGGGACGTGGAGCGATCCTCGAGGGGAGGGTTACTTCACCGGCGACCCGGCGCCGACCAGCGAGATGATCCGCCACTCCTATGGATACTCGCTGCCGCACCGCGGCTTCACTCGCAACGGGGGTACCGAGTTCGACGGATACTCCCGCCTGGATGACGGAGATGTTGAATCGTACTGGAAGAGCAACCCCTACCTCAGCAGGGAATTTACCGGGGAAGACGACTCCCGGCACCCGCAGTGGGTCGTCATTGCACTCGAGAAGAAAGAGGAGGTCAATGCGATCCGCATCCACTGGGGCGAACCGTACGCGCGGGACTACCAGGTCGAGTACTGGACGGGCGACGCCGATGCGATGGACGAACCGGATAAAGGTGCGTGGAAGGCCTTCGCGGGGGGAAGCGTGAACGGAGGGGATGGCGGTATCAGGACGATCGCGCTGGCGCCGTCACCGGTGACAACGAAATATGTCCGCGTGGTGATGACGCGCTCTTCCAATAGCTGCGACACGCATGGATCAGCCGATCGCCGCAATTGCGTCGGGTATGCCATTCGCGAGTTGTATCTTGGCACCATCGACCAGCGGAGTGAATTTCACGACCTGGTTCGCCACTCTCCCGACCAGAAGCAAACGCTGACTCTGTGCTCGTCGGTTGATCCCTGGCACGCACCATCCGACCTCTACGTGCGACCCGATCGCATGGAATCCGGCGACCAGCCGGGCTTCGACCTGTTCTTCACCAGCGGAATCACCCGCGGACTTGCAGCCATTGTGCCCGTGGCAATGCTCTACAGCACCCCCGAAGATGCAGCCGCAGAGATGACCTACATCACCAGACGCGGCTATCCCGTTTCTTCTATCGAGATGGGAGAGGAACCGGATGGGCAGTACATGCTGCCCGAGGACTACGCCGCGCTTTACCTCGAATTCGCAGCCGCGCTTCACCGGGTCGATCCCGGGTTCAAACTCGGTGGTCCGGTTTTCCAGGGGGTCACGGAAGATATCAAGGTTTGGCCGGATGCCCGGGGGCGGACATCGTGGCTGGGGCGTTTTCTCGACTATCTGAAAGCCCACGGCCGACTCGAGGATCTGGCCTTCCTGTCATTCGAGCACTATCCCTACGATGGCTGTGAAACACCGTGGGAAAACCTGTATCAGGAGCCAGAGTTGATCACCCACATCATGAAAGTCTGGCGCGACGACGGATTGCCTCCCGGCCTTCCGCTCCTCGACACCGAGACCAACGCGCATGGCGGCGAAGCATCGGTCGACATCTTTGGCGCGCTGTGGCTGGCCGATTCCTTTGGAGGCTTTTTGAGCGCGGGGGGACAGTCGACTCATTACTATCACGACCTTTCTTACTCGCCGCCGCACCCGGCGTGCGCCAACAGTTGGGGAACGTATCACCTGTTCATGGCCGACGATCACTACCAGATCCAGCAGCCCACCTCGCAATTCTTCGCGGCGCAACTCCTCACCCAGGAGTGGGCAGAGCCGGGAGATGGCGAGCATCTTCTCTACCTTGCTTCGAGCGATGTCAAAGATTCCCGGGGACGGGCGGTGGTGACCGCTTACGCTCTCGATCGTCCCGACGGGCAGTGGTCTCTGATGCTCATCAATAAGGATCACGATCATCCCCATGGGGTTCGAGTCGTGTTTCACGCCGCCGACAATCGACCGGACACATACTTCAGCGGGAGCGTTACCGAGATCACATTTGGCAGGGAACAGTACCAGTGGCACCCGGCCCGGAAAAAAGGTTATGCGGATCCGGATGGACCACCGCTCCGTTCGACGCTCGATGCCGGCGCAGGCTCGGTTTATGTGCTTCCTCGAGCCTCGCTCACCGTGCTGCGCGGCCGATTGCACTGAAAGATCCTCAGAGTTGAGGCGGAGCAGCAGTCGCATGGATCGGCGACCGGGGCAGCACAACTTTCACCGAGCAGCCCCGGCCATTGGGCCGATTTCCAATCTCAATCCTGCCCCCGTGAGCTTCGGCAATCTGGCGAGAGAGTACCAATCCAACCCCGCTTCCGTTGGGTTTGGTGGTGTAGAAGGGTGTAAACACATTGGCCGGATTCAGCAGGCCGGGTCCACGGTCGTCGATGGTCAGTGTCACGTCTTCGTGATCAGCCTGCCAGCGAACGGCGACCAGCTCGGGCTGGGTTGGCGGAGTCGCGGTCGACGGCGCCTCGGTTGAACCTCCGGGGGAAGTCTCGAGGACTGCATCCGCAGCATTACGAACCAGGTTGATGAACATCTGCTCGAGTTGATCGGGATCAGCGGGAAAAACCACGTCCGGCCCCGGGTGCACGTACACCTTGATGCGGGTCTCGAGACCGGCGGCACGCTCCACCAGCGGCCCCAGCGTGACCGGCCGCAGCTTGGGAGCAGGCATCTGCGCGAGCTTGCGATACGCCTCGAGGAAGCGATGCAGAGAAGCGGAGCGCGCTTCGATAATCTCCAGGCCTCGCTGCAGATCGCCGCGCACAGCAGCATCCATTTGAGTCGCGGAGAGGCGCGAACTGAGGCTGCCTGCAATGGACTTGATCGGAGCCAGGGAGTTGCTCAATTCGTGTCCCAGAACGCGGATCAACCGCTGCCAGGCGCGGCGTTCCTCTTCACGCAACGCGCGGCTCACGTCCGAAAGCACAATCAGGGTGTGCGGCACCCCGCTCTGCCGGAAGGAGCTTCTCCGCAGCAGCCAGCGCGCCTGAGAGTCGTTGAGGTTCAGTTCCACCAGGCTTTCGTTGTCGGCTTCGAGGCACTGCTCCAGGTGCAGTTCGGTTGCGGTGCGTCCCAGCATACGAGTTTTCGTCTGCCGGAGCAGATGCTCCCCGGCGGGATTGACCAGACGCAGCGCCGAGGCCGGGTCGAAAGCAAACAGAGGCGCGTCGATCTCATCGACGACACGCTGCAACAGCGCAGTCGCCTCGATCGTCTTCACTTTTTCGTCCGAAAGCATGTCGGCAAGCGAGTTGACCTCGAAGGAAAGCTCGCCCAGGGCATCGTCGGGCACCGCGTTTCGGGCACGGAAAGAGTAGTCTTCTTCGCGCAATGATCCGATCACGTTGGCCAGGGTCTGCAGCGGCCGTATGGTCTGTTCCTGCAGCGCCAGGGCCAGCAGCCACCAGATAAAGATCACCGCGCCGATGAGAGTCAAGCGTGCTTCGAGGCTCCAGGGCTGGACCCACACCAGAACCCCGCTCACCAGCAGGCCGGGGAGCGCCACCAGAAAGGAATAGAGAGTGATTCGGTGTTCGTAGGGGAGCCGGGTTCGTTTTCGGGGACGGGCAGGTTTCGGGCCAGAGAAGCTAGACCCCATACTTCTCCATGCGCCGATAGAGTGCGCCGCGGCTGAGTCCAAGCGCCTCTGCGGCCTGGCTGACATTGCCCTGAAACCGCTGCAGAGCCTTGCGCACCAGCACCGCCTCGACGGCCTCGAGACTCAGATCTTCCAGATTCTGCGACGGGCCTCTGGTCGAACTGAGGGAGAGATCGGCGGGTTGAATCTCTTCCGTACGGCACATGAGAACGGCGCGCTCAATTGTATGCTCCAGTTCCCGCACATTGCCAGGCCATGAGTATTGCTTGAGCGACTGCATCGACGCGGAATCAAATTTCTCGACCGGACGCCGGTAGCGGGATGCGTAGCGGGCCAGGAAATGCGCCGCCAGCAGGGGAATGTCTTCCCGGCGCTCGCGCAGAGCCGGAACCCGGATCTCGACGGTGTTCAGCCGAAACAGAAGATCTTCGCGGAACTGCCCGGCGGCGCAGGCGGCCGGAAGATCGGTGTTGGTGGCGGAGAGGACTCTGACGTCGACCTTGCGGGCGCGCGAGGACCCCACACGCTCAATTTCGCCGGTCTCGAGAACGCGCAACAGCTTGGCTTGTTGCCGCAGAGGAACGTTTCCGATCTCGTCGAGAAAAATTGTGCCCCCGTCGGCCAGTTCAAAACGGCCGATGCGGTCGGTGCGCGCGTCGGTGAAGGCGCCTTTCACGTGCCCGAACAATTCACTCTCGAAAACGCCGTCGGGGATGGCGCCGGTATTGACGGCGACCAGGGGGCGCGACGCTCGTGCCGAGAGCGCGTGCATCGTCTGCGCCACGACTTCTTTTCCCGTGCCGTGCTCGCCCGTGATCAGGACGTTGGCATCGGAGGGCCCCACGCGCGCAATGGTTTCCAGCACCGGCTGCATGGCCGGCGCCGAGGCAATGAACTCGGGGCGGCCTTCGGCTCGCAACAGGCGATTCTCGGCTTCGAGACGCGCCGCCTGCTGCAGCGCACGATGCAGTTCGATCTGGGTGCGCAGAATCGAGACCAGACGCTCGTTCTCCCAAGGCTTCTGCACGAAGTCCCGGGCGCCGCGCCGCATGGCTTCGACGGCGAGTTCAACGTTCGCCCATGCGGTCATTACGATCACCGGCACGGTGCTGTCCGAGGCCACAATCTCCGACAGCAGATCGAGGCCTTCCTGGCCCGACGTGGTATCGCGGGTGTAGTTCAGGTCAATCAGGATGGCATCGTAGGAATTGCTTCTCAAAGCTTCGCGCACCATGGCAGGCGAGCGCGCCTTGTCGACCCGGTAGCCTTCGGGGTAAAGCAGGAAATACAGGGCTTCGAGGATATGCTCCTGGTCGTCGGCAGCCAGAATCCGGACCGGAATGGCAGACTCCGGCCGGGACGTTGCGAGCTCTATTTCACCGGTTTTGAGTGAGGTCGGCATGTGTATTTTAAGGTGCGTGTTGAGGAACGACTCCGCTGATCGCTTCCTGAATTAGTATGCCACTATGTTCCAGGGTCGTGCCGGTCGACCGATCCAGCTCCACTTTTGCCTTCTCATAAGTGGTCATCGCGCTGACCAGGTCCAGTTCCGCCAGGGCGAGATCCCGTTGCGCCGAAAGCGTCTGGTAGCTTGACCCCGCTCCCAGGTCCTGTTCTCTCTTGGTGATGTCAAAGGTGCGCTGCGCCAGATCGCGCGCCTTACGCGCCGCTTCCACCCGGGCCGCGGTCTGATCAAGGGCGAACTGCGCATTGCGGACTTCGATGCGGACCTGCTTCTTCAATTGCTCCATGCGCAGCTCGGCCTGGCGGTATTCCAGTTCCGAGCGGTACTGGTCGGCCTTGGCGACCCGGTTCCGAATCGGTATGGCGAGACTCAGCCCCACATAGTAGTCGGGAGAGGAGTTGTTGAAAGTGTCGCGCAGAGCTCCGCCGAAGTCGGTCGGCACCGACTGAGGGTTGGGGCCGAATGTAGGCGAGTAATAAGGATTCAGCGGACCCGCCAGGCCGGAGCCTCCATAGAACGCGACCAGCGCCAGGCTGGGCAGCAGCGCATTGCTGGCAGCTTTGCGGCTGATCTGCCGGTTCACCAGGTCGATGTCCGACATGGCGAGCTCGGGGCGATCATGAAGGGCTTCGGCAATGAGATCCTGAATCGGCTGGGCCGACTGTATCGCGGCACCCTTCTGCATCTGGTCGGTCGGAATGACGGGCATGGCCTCCAGCACCGGGTCATCGAGGCTCTTGGTGACCGCGTTCTTCATCAGCGTCTCTTGCAGCTGCAGATTGGTCCGGGCCACAGTCAGATCCTGATCACGCTTGGACACCTCTGCCTCCGCGCGCATGACGTCCATGGCAGGAACGCTTTCGAGCTGCAACTGTTTTCTGGTGTTTTCCAGAGTCTGCTGGGCAAAGGCGAACGATTGCTCGTTCACCTGAGTCTGCTCGTACGCGCTCACCAGATCCCAGTAGATATTTTCGATCTGCGTGACCGTCGCAATCACCTGATCCCGGAACGCGATGTCGGAGATCTTCTTGTTGTTCCTGGCGATGCGCAGATAGCGGAGGTTCGGTCCTAATCCGAACCCGGCCAGAAGCTGCTGTTGAATTTCGAAGCGAAAGGTCGAGCTGAGCGAAGGATTGAGGTTGAAAGTGGTGCTGTTGGTGGTTTCCCGGGCATTGGCAAACGAAAAACTGACACTCGTGCCTGTGGCAAAAGACTGGCTGACAAAAGCATTCGCGGAAATCGTGTTCAGTTGCAGAGATGGAACTCCGTAAATCAACTGATTCGCAACCGGAGAAGTCTGGTGTTCGCTCCCGCCACTGAAAGTGACCAGGGGATCGTAGGAAGAAACGGTGGTTCCGGTGCCCAGCGTGGACTGGACCAGGCCCGACGCTCCGGCGCCCGCGCCTCCAGCCCCGCCGGTGGTGCCGCCGGCTCCGGCGCCGGGAGCACCGGTTCCGAATCCGCCGACCCCGCCTCCGGGAGTTCCCTGCACCACGCCGGTATTGACTCCACGAAAAAATCCGCCGGCTTCGGTGCGCAAAATATCCGTGCTCGCAATCGGAAGATTGTAGCGAGCGATCGCCAGATCGAGATTGTTCTCCAGGGCGAGGTTGATGGCATCATTCAGGGATAAGTAGAGCTTGCCATCGCGCACCAGCTGATCGAGGCGGGTTGAATTGGTCAGCACGGGTTCGGGAACGGTGTCGGGCGCATAGGCGTTCAACGGATTGCGGGATTTGGGCATCTCGAACTGGACCGAGGTAGTGGCCGAAGGAGCATTGGGCACGGGCGCCGGACTCTGGGTTTGAGCCCGCAGGGTTGCCGCCAGAACCAGCTGCGTAGTGATCACAATTCTCGCGACTCTCGCCGGGAAGTAGCTCACGATGCGCTGACCTCCGTCGGTTGACTGAGCGCCGGATTCGACGTGTCTCCCACCATCCATCCGTCGCGCAGCTGAATGGTGCGGCTTCCGTAGCCGGCGTTGGTCTCCGAATGGGTGACTTGCACGATGGTGGTTCCCTGCTGGTTCAGATCGCGAAATAATTCCATAATCTCCTTGGCCTGGCCGGAATGCAGGTTCCCCGTCGGTTCGTCGGCGAGAAGCAAGGGCGGTTTATGGATGACGGCGCGTGCAATTCCCACCAGCTGCTGCTGACCTCCGGAAAGCTGGCTGGGGTAGAGATCTTTTTTCGCCACGATTTGAAAGCGATCCAGCGTGTCCGCCACCAGGCTCTGCCGCTCGCGCCGCGGAATGTCTTTGTAGGACAGAGGCAGGTCGATGTTTTCCTGCACGGTGAGGTCGTCGAGAAGGTGATAGCTCTGAAACACCATCCCGATATTGCGCTTGGCCAGTTCGCTGCGCTGCTTGCGCTTGAGGCCGTGGACCGCCTGATCGCGGAACCAGTACTCGCCCTCCCAGCCGTCATCAAGCAGCGCAAGGACGTTTAATAATGACGACTTCCCCGCGCCCGAAGGCCCCATAATCGTGATGAACTCGCCTTCACGAATCTCCATATGGATGCGGCGCAGCACCCACGTCTGCCCGGCTGGAGTCTTGTAGCTGCGTTCCAGGTTCTTGAACTGAATCATGGTTATCTCTCCAATATTTCGTAGTTATTCGTAACGCAACGCCACCATGGGGTCGACTCCGGCCGCGCGTCGCGCCGGAAGGTATGCCGAGGCCAGTCCGACGAGCGCAACCGCTGAGCATACGGCAGCCAGGACCAGCGGATCGCGCGGCCTGGTGCCGTACAGCATCTTCTCCATGACCGAAGCCGAGGCGAGAGCGGCCGTGATCCCGATTACGATTCCCCCGAGAAGCAGGATCGTCGCCTCGCCCAGGACCATTCTGAGGACCGAAGCCCGCTCGGCGCCCAGCGCCATTCGCACCCCGATCTCCCGCGTGCGCTCGGTCACCGAGTAAGCCATCACTCCGTACAGGCCTACGATGGTGAGAACGAGCGCCAGAGCCGCGAAGGTGCTGAGCAACACCATGGCAAAGCGGGGCTGGGAGAGCTCGAGGAACATGAGTTCGTTCATGGTGCGGACCCTGGTCACCGGGATGTCTTTGTCGAGTTCCGAGACGATTCGCTCGACGCTTCGACTCAGACTGGTGGGATCGAGCGAGGTCCGCACGACCGAATACACACAGCACCAGTTGTAAAGCTGGCTGGCGGGCACATACATCGCCGGCTCCATCTCCCGCTGGGTCGCACCCAGCCGTATGTTCCCCACAACGCCGACGATCTCGCGCCACGCCGGCCCTCCCGGAGTGCCGTTGCTCGCGCCCGGTTTCAATTTCTTGCCCAACACGGGCTCGCCGGGAAAGAATCTCTGCCCGAATGCGCGGTTGACGATCATGACCTGAGACGAGGTGATGTCATCGCGCTCGGTAAAGTCGCGGCCTTCGAGGACTGGTATTTGCATGGCGCTGAAATAGCCGGGTGTAATCGGCGTCATTGCGGCGCCGGGCTGGGTTCCCTCCGACGTGGGATGCTCGGGATCTTCGAAGCTGAGGGTGATTCCCTGCTCCGTCATGGGCAACACCATCACGCCTCCCGCCGATTCGACCCCGGGCAGGTGGCGTACCTTTTCGAAGTACTGGCGATAGAACGCGGGGCGATTCTCCCTGTAATGAGCGTCGGGCGTTTCAAAAAACAGAGTGGTCAAATGGTCGGGATTAAAACCCTCCCCGGTATGCAGCAGCCGGTCATAGCTGCTGATCAGAAGACCGGCTGCCGCCGTCACGAGCAGGCCCAGCGCCACCTGCCCAACCACCAGCGACGATCGCAGCCAGTCCCTCCCCAGCACCTGGTTTCGCCCGCCTTCTTTCAATGTCGACACCAGTTTGGTGCGGGACCCGGTCAGAGCAGGGAGGACACCAAAAACAATTCCCGTCACCAACGACAGGGCCAGGGTGAATGCCAGCACGCCGAGATCGACGCCGGCGTCGGCCGCGCGCGGAACACTGTCACCGACGAGTGCCAGAATCCGCGGAGTCGACGCGCACGCCAGGCCGCATCCCACCATGCC
>Ga0123356_10004729_pt1 | contig 14030 bp, 9 predicted proteins | sample TergutEmb28metaG_2_FD_92546 | JGI IMG/M metagenome (GOLD analysis project Ga0123356, IMG submission 92546) | Embiratermes neotenicus P3 segment gut microbial communities from Petit-Saut dam, French Guiana - Emb289 P3 | ecosystem: Host-associated > Arthropoda: Insects > Digestive system > Gut ...
ACCTCAGTTTAATCATTTGAACTTCGGGCCTACTGTCTGACGCAAGGTTGACGTCCTCATCATCGACAGTTATCGTCTGCACCGTGAACCTGGTATGGGTTTCCTTTTCAATGACCAATGAATAGGTTCCGGGCGCTATGTCTGCAAACATAAACGACTGGTCAGCCTGTCCGCTTCCGGTTTCGTCGTAAATAATTATCGTTTCTATCATATTATCGCCCTGCATCAGTCGAATAAATGTTGGTATTTTGGGATTGTAGGACCTTATTATGCCATATATTTTATAAGTGCCGTATGTAGTGTCCTGCGGTTCGAAAATAAAGCTGTCATCATCCCATTTATCGATAGGAAACCCTAACACAGCATATGGGTCGGGTATGTAATTATGTGAGCAGTTAAGGTTCTCAAGTGGTAGTCCGGTCACGTCAATCCCGGTTATCATGTTACTGTTGCAATGCAACAGCTCTAAACCGGCTGGTAACACTGGCAAAGAAGTGAGTTTGTTATTACCACAATAGAGTATTGTCAAGCTGTTTGGCAATAGCGGCAGCGCCAGGAGTTGGTTGCGTGAACAATCAATGGTCGTCAAACCAAGTGGCAACACCGGTAAAGCAGAAAGTTTGTTAGCCCCACAATCAAGGTATTCAAGACTGCCTGGCAGCGTTGGCAGCTCCGTCAGCCCACTATCCCAGCAAGATAGATATGTCAGGCTACTTGGTAGCTTTGGTAATGCTGTGAGTTGATTCTGTCCACATTTGAGAATATACAAGCCATCCGGCAGTTTAGGCAACTCTGTCAGCTTATTTTCCCAGCAGGCAAGCTCTGCCAAACTATCCGGCAGCGTTGGAAGCGATGTGAGCAAGTTGCCTACACATGAAATGGATACTAAACCGTCTGGCAATGTGGGCAATCCGGTTAGCTCATTATACCAGCAGCCGAGCGATATCAGACTATCCGGCAGCGTTGGAAGCGACTTTAATAGATTACCTCCACATTCAAATAATTTCAAACCATCCGGCAGTGAGGGCAGCGATATAAGTTGATTGTTAGAACAATAAAGATCTTCCAAGCCGCCCGGCAACGCCGGAAGCGACGTTAGCTGGTTGTCAAAACAGTAGAGAGAGCTCAAGTGGCCCGGCAATTCAGGCAATTGCGCTAGTTGATTATTTCTGCAATCAAGGCCTTGCATGCCGGTGAACCACTCCAGCCCCGCCAGGCTTTGAATTTCTCTGTTACCTACGTCCAGCCATATAATCCCTGATAAGTCGTTATTATATATACTCTCAGGCGGGGATTTGCCGATTATTTCATATACCGCCGCGCGGAAGTTTGGGTCGGTAAAGTCATTGGTGATATCAATGTCTATAATGTTCTGGGGGTAGAAAGTGTAGTCCCAATCATCCCATTTTTCAGTGGGGAACCCTAAAATGGCGGACGGATCGGGTATGTAATTACTGGAACAGTTGAAGTATTGCAGTGAAAGGCTTGTCACGTCAATACCGGTCAGGAGGTTATTACTGCAAACAAGGATTTCCAAGTTTACTGGCAAGGCAGGCAACGACATGAGTTGGTTGTTTCCACAAAAAAGCGTTATCAAGCTATTTGGTAAATTAGGCAGCACCGAAAGTTGATTGCCCGAACAACTAATAGACACTATACTAGGCGGAAGTACCGGCATCGCAGAAAGCTGATTATTATCGCAATCAAAATATGAAAGACTGTCTGGCAGCTGAGGCAGCCCTGTTAGTTCATTATTCCCGCAACTCAGTTCTATCAGGCTTTTTGGCAATTCTGGCAACGCCCCAATTTGGTTGTTTCCACAATTCAGTGATTGCAAGTTACTCGGCATTTTGGGTAGTTCCGTCAGTTTATTGCCCCAACAATCGATCCCTATCAGATTATCAGGCAGCCTCGGCAACAAGGCAAGCAGATTGGCTCCACAATTAAGATACTCCAAGTTATTTGGTAATTCAGGGAATTCTGTTAGATTATTGTTCCAGCAATTGATCTGAGTCAGGTTTACCGGCAGATGGGATAGGGTTCCAAGTGACGTAAGATCGTTATCTCCGCAACCAAGATATTTCAAACTATCCGGTAATTCAGGCAACTCAGTTAATTGATTATAAGCACACTCCAAGCCTGTTAATCCGCTAAACCATTCCAGCCCTGCCAAATTTTGGATTCCTCTATTGTATACATTCAGCCAGGTAATCAAAAGCAAGTCGGTGTCATAAATACGTTCCAGTGGGGATTTATCTATTGTTGCGTACACCGCTGCGCGGAAGTTCAGATCGGTGAAGTCGTCAGTGATGTCTATGTCTTCGGTGCGCTGCGGGCTGGATGTATAGTACTTATCATCCCATTTTTCAGCGGGGAAATCAGGAACGATAGTCCTGCTAGGAAAGTTTTCCGGCGTATTCGGTAAACCGATACCACCTTCCCATATCGGTGCAGCACTTATCGTTGACAATCCTGTTAGCATCGCCAATGCAAGGATCATGCTGAGACTCTTTGCGAATACTGTTTTCAATTTCATAATCATCCCCTGCTTCCTTATTATTGTAGTCAATTTTAAACTAAATACGTCAACAAATCAATACTGATGTCGTCTGCGGACGACAAGGGGTTAGGGGCTAGGGTTTAGGGTCTAGGAGAGGGGGACTACGAATTCGTGTTTTTTGTTTTGTCCTAATATTTATAATGTACTATAAATATCCCTCTTACATGTGTATTTTATAGTAGGGTTACTGTTAGCTGACCAATAATGTGGATAACATGACAAAAAAGCGGTCAGGCATGGAAGCCTGACCCTACGATATGCTAATACTAGTACCGCTTACACCCGCATAACGCAAATAAAAAACAAGTTATAGCGCACCCTTCGTCTCCTAACCCCTAACCCGGACAAGCCGGAATTGACAATTGACAATTGACAGTTGACAATTGTGGTATCGCTTCGCGATGATTATTGAAATAAAAACTTTTGCCATTTTGCGCAGAATCTTGCAGGTAAGAGCCTAAACCCTAGCCCCTAAACCCTAGCCCCTTGTCGTCCGCAGACGACCTAGCCAAGAGCGCTTACAATCCGTATAAGTGCTCGGGCGACAGCAGAGATATGCCGTTATCCTCCAGCACCTTTATGGCAGCGTCATTATTGTTAACGCGAAGAATGACAAATGCTTTATCATGGCTGTGCGCCACAAACGCATATGTATACTCCACATCAACGCCGCCCTCCGCGAGGACGCGCAAGACAGCAGCAAGCCCGCCTGGCTTATCGCCGACCGCGACAGGTATCACCTCGCTCGACTTGACAAGATACCCCGCCCCTTGCAGGACTTTAAGCGCGTCAGCCGGTTTATCAACGATCACCCTGAGTATTCCAAAATCCGCAGTATCAGCCAGCGACAACGCGCGTAAATCGATACCAGATTCAGAAAGAGCCTCAAGCGCCTCAACAAGTTTCCCCGGCTTATTTTCAACAAAAATAGATAATTGTTCAATCGTCATAAAAAATGTACCTCCAGCCCGTTACAAGACTACAATGCAAAAAAGGAAGCAAAGTAATGAAATTGCGAATCAAAATATGCAAATCGTAAACTGATATGTGTAATTTGTAGCCTAATATATGTGATTTGTAATTCATAGCCTAACATTTGTGATTTGTGATTTGTAATTCGTAGCCAAATATTTGTGATTTGTAATTTGTAGTTAGATGTGCCTGTTATCGATTACCCTGACGGCTTTACCTTCGCTGCGTGTTATTGACTTTGGCGCTACCAGCGTCACTTTTGCCGCTATACCCAGAATATTTTTTATCTTCTCCCGCAGTTCCCTCTCACGCCCTTCGATTGCCCTGATTGTGTCGGAGAACATCTCCGGCGTAAGCTCTACGCGGACTTCCAGCGTGTCGGAATGATTTACCCTGTCCACAACAAGCTGATAATTTGCCGAAAGGCCGTATTCGATGAGTACCGTTTCTATCTGCGACGGGAATACGTTTACCCCCTTGATGATAAGCATGTCGTCGCTGCGGCCCATAAGCCTCGACATCTTGACAAGCGTCCTGCCGCATGAGCACTTGTCGCGGCTAAGTACGCAGATGTCGCGCGTCCTGTAGCGGAGCAGCGGGAACGCTTGCTTGGTGATGCATGAAAAGACGATCTCTCCCTTTTCGCCATAGGGTAAAACCTCACCTGTGTTCGGGTCAATAATCTCCGCGATGAAATGATCCTCGTTAATATGCATCCCAGTTTGCTCGGAGCATTCAAACGATACGCCGGGACCTGTGATTTCCGTCAACCCGTATATGTCGTAAGCCTTAATGCCGAGCTTTTCCTCGAGTCGCGCGCGCATTTCGTTGCTCCACGCCTCGGCGCCAAAAATACCAGCCTTGAGTTTTATCCGATCGCGCAGCCCTGATTCTACAATGGTTTCAGACAGGAATTCGGCGTATGACGGGGTACAGCATAGTATCGTCGCTTCGAGGTCGCACATAAACTGCAATTGCCTGTCCGTAAACCCGGACGACATTGGCAGTGTCAGACTTCCAAGTTTATGCGACCCGCCATTCATACCCGGACCTCCGGTGAACAACCCGTAACCATAAGCTACCTGGACGACATCTTGCTTAGTCCCTCCGGCGGCGGCAATAGCGCGGGCGCAGCAATCCTCCCACAAGTCAACATCATGCTGCGTATAGAAAGCAACGACACGCCTTCCGGTCGTACCGCTCGTAGACTGGATTCGCACCGCATCAGCAATGGGAACAGCGAGCATTCCATATGGATAAGCTTTGCGCAGGTCGTCTTTAGTAACAAACGGGAGCTTGTTCAAATCATCAACAGATGTAACGTCATCCGGTGTAACTCCCTTTTGATCCATTAAGCTCCTGTAATAGGGCACATTTTCATAAACATGCCTCACCTGGCTGACAAGCCGCTGATTTTGCAGCGCCGCCATGTCACCGCGAGGCATAAGTTCAATTTCCGGCTGGTAGTAATGTTGCACGTGTGGTCTATCCTTTCTCATGAGAGTGGAAAGTAGTAAGTGGAAAGTGGTAAGTGGAAAGTGGAAAGTTTTTTAATGTAAGGGAACTTCGAAACTCACAAGAATAATTAAGAAAAGTGCGGCAAGCTATTATCTGTTTTCTGTTTTCTGTTTTCTGCGTTCTGCGTTCTGCGTTCTGCTTCCAGCATTCAACTTTCAACTTTCAATTTTCAACTTTCAACTTTCTACGCATTCACGCCTGCCTCAAACGCGCGAAGGTTTAGCTCAAGAAATCTTGAGGGCACGGTATGCTCCAGCGCGTTTATCCAGGTTTCTTTTGCAAACGGGAAGTATTTTGACAGCCTTCCCATCATAACTATATTTACCGCTTTAGATGAACCGGCTTCTTCGGCAAGCGCCAGCGCGTCTATTGCGTCTACATTTACTCCGATGGCCTTCATTTTATCCACAAGGTCTTCCGGGTATTTCGCAGCGCCCGTGATAACTGGGATCGGGTCAAGCTGCTGCGTATTGGTCACAATCTGACCGCCCGGCGCCAGATGATTGAGCCAACGGGCAGCTTCCAGCAATTCAAACGAAACTATAAGATCAGCTTGCCCCACATCGACTATTGGAGCGTAGACTTTGTCCCCGTACCTGATGTACGTGACGACCGCGCCTCCGCGCTGGCTCATCCCATGTACTTCGGAAACCTTTGCGTCATAACCCTCAAGCAACAGAACATTGCCCATCAGCTTACTCGCCAGCAGGCTCCCCTGCCCGCCGACTCCCACTATCATTATATTACGAGTTTCCATTGCCTACACCTCCCTGACGGTTTTTGTAAACGCGCCGAATTTACACAATTGGGTGCATACGTCGCAGCCGACGCACAGAGTCTGGTTGATACCGGCTTTTTTGTCTTTCATACTGATTGCGGGACAACCTATCCGCATACAGATAGAACACCCGGTACACTTGCCCTTGTCCACCGTCAACGGTGGTTTTGCTTTCGTGGTTTTCAGAAGCGCGCATGGCCTCCTGGCTATTATGACCGACGGTTCAGGCGCGGCAATTTCCTCGGTAATGGCATCATCACACGCCTTTAGGTCATATGGGTCAATTACCCTGACACGCCTTATACCTATAGCTTTACACAGCGCCTCAAGGTCTATTTTCCCGGCGGGTTCGCCCTTGATGTTATAACCTGTTGTTGGATTGTCCTGGTGGCCGGTCATTCCGGTCGTTGAGTTGTCGAGGATTATCACCGTCGAATTTGAGCCGTTATAGGCTATATTGATCAGCCCGTTGACTCCCATGTGGATAAATGTCGAGTCGCCGCAGACGCTGACGCAGTTTTTCCCGCCCCCGCGCACAAAACCATGAAGTCCCGATACGGATGCGCCCATGCATACGGTCATGTCCATAGCTGAAAGCGGCGGAGCTGAACCCAGCGTATAGCAGCCGATATCCCCAAGTACCGTGACTTTTTTCTTTGAAAGTGTATAAAATACGCCCCTGTGTGAGCAACCGGCGCACATAACCGGCGGGCGCATCGGTATCACATCCTCGACTACCGGCCCTTTTTTCAGCGGCATACCCAACTTTTCAGCCACGAGGTTTTGAGACAACTCCCCGGTAACCGGGAATATGTCCTTGCCTGTGACCGTGAGCCCGAGCTTTTTACAGTGGTCCTCAATAATGCTGTCGAGTTCCTCAACTACAACAAGTTTATCGACTTTCGACGCGAACTCGCGGATAAGTTTTTCGGGTAATGGATTGACCATACCCAGCTTGAGTACGCTCACACTATTGCCGAAAATCTCTTTTACATACTGATACGCCGTGCCGGAGGTGATGATGCCCATTTCAGTCCCGCCCATTTCAACGCGGTTGAGAAAAGTGTCCTCCGCCAGGGTTATTAAATCGCGCGTCCTCTGCTCAACGATTGGATGGCGTATCCTGGCGGCTCCCGGCATCATAACGTATTTTGCCGTGTTTTTCACATACTCCACTACCGGCTGCTCTACACGTCCGGATAGTTCGACTATGCTTTGTGAGTGAGATATACGCGTACACATACGGATAAAAACCGGGGCGTCGTATTTTTCCGACATTTCATAGGCATACTTCGCAAAATTCAGGCACTCGGACGAATCCGCAGGTTCCAGCATCGGGAGTTTCGCCGCCTTGGCATAATGGCGCGAGTCCTGTTCATTTTGCGACGAGTGCATACCCTGATCGTCAGCGACGGCGATAACCATCCCGGCGTTGACTCCCGTATAGGATATTGTAAACAGCGGGTCTGCGGCGACGTTTAGCCCAACGTGTTTCATTCCGGTGAAACTCCGTTTTCCTGCCAGCGACGCGCCGAAAGCTACTTCCATAGCTACCTTTTCATTTGAAGCCCACTCGGTGTATATCTCATCATAATCAGATAAACTTTGCGTTATCTCGGTACTCGGCGTACCCGGATAACTCGATGCGACGCAGCATCCGGCTTCATACAAGCCGCGCGCCACAGCCGCATTCCCTAACATTAGCGATTTCATATATTACCCCCTAACAATTTTACACTACTAACGTGTACTTATATTGCGCAATTCTAGCACATGGATATACGGACTGTCAAATTTTCATGAAGCGGTCTACGGTTTCCGTATGCCCAGATTTACAAAAAAGCCAATGACCGTCAACGCTGTCAGGATAACGAATGCAAGGAAAAATTCCCCTGTTGCATCCTTAACTGTCCCAGCCAGTGTCGCGGCAAACGGCGCAGGTATCAGAATCAAATTCAGCATACTGAAATTTAGCGAAAAGTTCTTAGGCCCGTAGAATTTTGCGGCAAACACACTGAGGGTTGTTGGCGCAAAGCCAAATGATACCCCGCACAGGCATACCCCTATAAGGCTGATGGTTACCGACCTCGTCATAAGCCCTAATACAACCGTCAGCGGCGCGAGTATTGAAATAATGCTGCTTATCAACTGTGTCTTCCTAATCTCGAGGTTGTCAAACAGCCATCCGCATGTTAATCTGCCGAGGCCATTGAACACAGCCAGAATTCCAACCATTGTCAGCGCAAAATTTCCTGTTGCACCGACATCGGTCATTATATCTCTGGCAAATCCGATCGCCGCGCTGCCGGACGCCGCAAGCAACGTGCAATATACGAAAATCAGATAGAATGACGGGCGCTTGAGCATCTCAATTACTGAATAGTCCTTAACTGCCCCGGCGCCGGCTGTCTTTTTTTCTTTTTTGGGCTTCGGGAATACAGTCCCCACCGGAGGCGGCTTTACCAGGAACGCAGCAGCCAGCAATATTACACTGATTGAAATCGCTAGACTTACATATGTTTTTTCCCAGCCAAACGTCACCGACTTGCCCATTGTGTCGGCTATCCTGCCCAGTATAAGCGAGCTTAAGCCGAATCCAGCCATCAGAATGCCGGAACTCACGCCCTGTTTGTCCGGAAACCATGCATTTGTAGCGCCTATAACCGTGTTGTAGGCGACTCCTATCCCCAATCCTGCGAGCACTCCGTATGAAAGGTACAGCGGTATGAAGCTGCCACCTTCGCTGATGTGGGATACAAGGTTCGACGATATGAAAAATCCGGAAAACAGCAGCACCGCGCTTGTAATGAGGCGCAGCGTTGTGGATGTCTTTTTTGATAACAGACCCGATGAAAGCCCACCGAGACAGAAAAAGATGATTGTCAATGTGTAATTGAGTCCAAGTTGCGTGGCATTAATAACCACTTGCTTTTCTACGCCGTCAACAATTACACTCTCAATTTGTCGAAAAGGTGTATTTATTATTGACCAGGCGTATATTATTCCTGCAAATAACAGTATTATCCCCCCGAGAATAAGCCGCAGCCAGCGGATAAGCTTTGTTTGTTCCATTTTCGATAATCAGCCCTTTCTTTTCTTCTCACTGGGACTATTGGCTCCGGCCCCTTTAGCGCTTTAAAGTCCTATATTTCAAAATATGTTTGCATATTAGCAGAAAATCCGCGTTGTGTCAATAATCTCTTTACCAAATTGCCAAATTTACTCTACTTATATTGTTTAAATCTCCGATTATTGCTCTATTGATTTATTCGGCTAATGCTGATATCATGTGTTATATGTGTAATCATTAAATGCAATGGAATACATATAGTATTGGAAGAGAGGATATAATTGATGAATATTCTTATAAAAGACATTCTTACCGTTCTCCCAGACAAGGTTGAGGTCTGTTCGGTTTATATTGTTGACGGCGTCATTATGTCCATTACCGCCGCGCCGGAAGGCTTTTCAGCGGAGAAAACGATATTCGGTTCTGGAAAAATGCTCATACCTGGCTTTGTGAATGCGCACACGCATGCATCAATGACGATTTTCCGTAACTGTGCTGATGACCTTCTCTTTAATGACTGGCTGTTCGGGCGAATTATGCCGATGGAAGATAATCTTAATGGCGACGACTGTTATTGGGGAACGATGCTTGCCATCATGGAAATGCTCCGCACCGGGACTACTTCGTTTATCGACATGTATTATTTCACTGACTATTGCGCCAGGGCTATTTTAGAGTCCGGAATACGGGCAGTTTATTCGCGCGGTATGGCAGGCGACTTGGCTACCGGTGAGCAAAAACTGCGTGAAACACTCGAAGAGTACGACCGGTGGAAAGGACATGACAATCTCGGCTTTATGCTTGCCCCACACGCGCCGTACACCTGTGATGAAGGATTTCAGCGTGAGGTCGCTACTGAAGCTAAACGGCGTGGTCTGGCAATAAATACTCACCTGTCGGAAAGCCTTGCTGAGATTGATACTATACGCGAGAGGTACGGCTGTTCGCCTATTGAACTGTTCGATAAAAACGGCTTGCTCACTGATACTACCGTCGCTGCCCACTGTGTCCATGTCAGTGACAGCGATATCGAGTTGATGGCAAAACGCGGCGTTTGCGTAGTTACTAACCCGGTCAGTAACCTCAAGCTTGCAAACGGCGTCGCGCCTGTACCTAAAATGCTTAAGGCTGGCGTCACAGTAGCCCTCGGTACTGATGGCGCCGCCAGTAATAATTCGTTGAATATGTTCCGGGAGTTATCAATGCTGACTGTGCTCCATAAAGGTATAAACCACGACGCCCAAGCCATCAGCGCCCGCGAGGGCTTTTCCATAGCGACCAGGAACGGCGCAATGGCAATAGGCAGAAACGATATTGGTGAGATCAAACCTGGTAACACGGCCGACCTTGTGATAATCAATCTGGATCACCCCAATATGCAACCGATTAACAATCCGGTTGCGGCACTGGCTTATTCAGCAAACGGAAGCGAAGTTGAAACAGTTATCGTCGACGGCAGGATACTCATGGAAAACAAGGATTTCCTTACTATTGACGCTGATAAAGTTGCCTTTGAAGTCTCAAAGACATGTGAAAGGATTGGTACCAGATGAGAATTGACGCAAAATCTGTCGGACATAGCTTTCAATTTGCAGACACTGCAGTTCCTGATTCTATCGTTACAGCTAAACATGCCAGCGAGGTACGGGACATAAGCCTGGCTCCGTCAGGAGAGAAGAAAATCGCTTGGGCATGGCGTAATATGCCACTCCTGCGCGCAATAAGAGAGGATTTTGAAAAAACCAAGCCGTTTGCAGGCGTCAAGATAACGCTGTCTGTACATATGGAGGCAAAAACTGCCTGCCTGTGCCGTACGCTCGCTGCAGGCGGCGCCGATATGAGCGCAACCGGATGCAACCCTCTATCGACGCAAGACGACGTAGCCGCAGCCCTTGCCGCAAGTGGAATGTCCGTATACGCGTGGCGCGGCGCTACTGCGGAGGAATACGAGCGCCATTTGACTTTAGCCCTGGAATCTGGTCCGAATATCATTGTTGATGACGGCGGGGACCTGATTAACATTATGCACACTAAGCTGCGGCATCTCATCCCCGGTGTTTACGGCGGCTGCGAAGAAACGACAACAGGTATTATGCGCCTATTTTCAATGGCTGCGGATAAGACGCTGAGATTCCCGATGATCGCCGTCAACAACGCGCGGTGCAAACATTTGTTCGACAACAGATACGGAACCGGACAGTCTGTTTGGGATGGTATCAACCGCACTACAAACCTCATCGTAGCGGGCAAGAACGTCGTCATCGCCGGTTATGGCTGGTGTGGCAGGGGGATCGCGATGCGCGCGAAAGGGTTTGGCGCAAAGGTAATAATTACTGAGATTGACCCAGTAAAGGCTCTTGAAGCCATGATGGACGGTTTTGAGGTCATGACAATGGACAGCGCGGCTGAAATCGGCGATCTGTTTATCACTTCAACCGGTTGCTCAGGCGTTATTACCGAGCGGCACTTTGATAAAATAAAGGATGGTGCTGTGCTTTGTAACGCTGGGCACTTCAATGTTGAAGTCGATGTCGACTGGTTGGATAATAACGCGTCGAAGAATGAACAAAAGCCAAACATTATGGGCTACACGCTGAAAAATGGAAAAACGTTGTTCGTACTCGCGGAGGGGCGGCTTGTGAACCTCGCGTCTGGCGACGGGCATCCAGTTGAAATCATGGATATGAGTTTCGCTATACAAGCGCTCTCAGCTCAGTATCTTGTTGAAAACCATAACGCCCTCGTGCCGGGCGTCATACCTGTTCCTAAGGATATCGATTTGGATGTAGCGCAAAAAAAGCTGGTCTCATGCGGGCTTACGATAGATACCTTAACTGCGGAGCAGGCAAAGTATTTGTTGAGCTGGAGCTTGGAATAACCACCCCGGTGCTTTGCGCCACCCCTCCACGGGAGGGGAATTACCCCGGCGCTTTGGACCACTCACACCGGATAGTTCGCATATCCGGAAGCCTGCACTGTTTGGAATAACCACCCCGGCGCTTCGCGCCACCCCTCCACGGGAGGGGAATTACCCCGGCGCTTTGCGCCACCCCCAACGGATAGTTTGCATATCCGGGAGCCTGCACAATCTGGAATAGCAACCCCCGGCGCTTGGCGCCACCCCCAACGGATAGTTCGCATATCCGGGAGCCTGCACAGTCTGGAATAGCAACCCCCGGCGCTTGGCGCCACCCCCTTCTGCAGAAGGGGGCAAAGAGGTACTTTATGAAGAGAATAATGCTGGTTTTTGGTACAAGGCCTGAAGCAATTAAGATGTGTCCGTTGGTCCTGGAATTGCGGAGTCGTGATTACTTCGAAACGATCGTCTGCGTTACGGGACAGCACCGGGAAATGCTCGATTCGGTGTTGGATGCGTTTTGCGTCGTTCCCGATCATGACCTGTCGATAATGGACAGCGGGCAGACTCTGTTTGATATCACCCACAAGGTTATGTCCGGTATATGCGATGTTGTATCAATCGAAAAGCCTGACATTGTGCTTGTCCACGGAGATACAACGACTACGTATGCTGCTGCGGTAGCATGCTTTTATCTGGGCGTCCCTGTCGGGCACGTCGAGGCGGGTTTGCGCACATATAATATCCGTTCCCCCTTTCCCGAGGAATTCAACCGTCAGGCGGTTGATATCATTACCGATTACAATTTCGCCCCTACTGAAACATCGCGCGATAACCTTCTGCGCGAAGGTAAACGGCCTGAAACTGTATTTGTCACCGGTAATACCGGTATTGATGCGCTTAGGACGACAGTGCGCGATGACTTTACCCATCCGGAACTTGACTGGGCTGCGGACTCGCGTCTTGTCATGCTGACGGCACACAGGCGTGAAAACCTCGGCGAACCTATGCGGCGGATATTTTCCGCTATACGCCGGGTCGTTGACAAATACCCTGACCTGAAAGTAATCTATCCGGTGCATCTGAACCCGATAGTCGTAAAGGCAGCAGACAGCGAATTTGCCGACCACCCACGCATCCGTCTCATCCCTCCGTTGGATGTTCTGGCATTTCACAATTTCCTTGCGCGCTCATATCTCATCTTAACCGACAGCGGCGGCATCCAGGAAGAAGCGCCATCTCTCGGAAAACCCGTACTCGTACTGAGGGACACAACGGAGCGCCCGGAAGGCGTCGCTGCCGGGACGCTTTTATTAGCGGGTACAGACGAATCCACAGTCTATGAGTGTTTTAGATCACTTGTCACAGACAGCGGATTGTATAAAGCAATGAGCAATGCGTCAAACCCATACGGCGACGGGTTTTCGTCAAAGCGTATTGCGGATATATTGAGCAATACAGGGGACCGTTCTCTATCTTGCCCTGAGGGCTGAGACAGGGACTTGTCACCTATTCACTGTCTTACGGCAGCGGGTTGTCACCCGTCATGCACCAGGATTCATAGTAATAATCGCAAATGCTTTTTATCTCGTCCTGATGATCGTATTCTGACTGGTCGTAAATAGCGACAACTTGGAACCCAGCCTTTTTAGCTGATTTCATAGCGTGCAGCGCATCCTCGAAAACAAGGGTTTCATTGATTTCCGTACCAAGGAACGCAGCAGCGCGGATGTATATGTCCGGGCTGCTTTTGCCGGTATTTTCCTCGCTGCATGTAAATAGGCGCTCAAAATACTTTAGCATATCACAGCGCTTTAGCGCCGCCTCAACAAGATACTTGTCTGTAGCTGTGGCAATACACATTTTGACGCCTCGAATTCTTAACGACTCCAGTAAAGGGATAACACCAACTTTTGGCATTGTTTTATGGAAATAATAGTCTTCCAACATCCGATTTCTCTCATCATTGATTTGTTCGGTTGATATGGGAATACTGTATTCGGTTCGTAGATACTCCGCCGACTCAAGCGAACTGAGTGGACGGATGTTATCGAAAATATCAGGACGCGGCGTCAAACCTAAACTTAGCAGGTATTCAGCATCAGCCCCTATCCACATCTGCATAGAGTCGAGCAATACACCATCACAATCAAAAATAGCGCCTTTTATGTTTTCCATATTACTAACCATCCCACTTTGCAATTCACAATTCACAATTCACAATTCACAATTTCTACAACTACAACATGCTGCTACGTCCTGCTAAATGTTATCT
>Ga0123356_10004730_pt1 | contig 14028 bp, 8 predicted proteins | sample TergutEmb28metaG_2_FD_92546 | JGI IMG/M metagenome (GOLD analysis project Ga0123356, IMG submission 92546) | Embiratermes neotenicus P3 segment gut microbial communities from Petit-Saut dam, French Guiana - Emb289 P3 | ecosystem: Host-associated > Arthropoda: Insects > Digestive system > Gut ...
CAACCTGGCACCCGGACCGCACTGCAGTAGCTCGCGCTTCTGTTTCCCCGGCCGAGGGGAATTGCGACTGGCAGATCCCCGCTGACGCCCTATAAAATGCAAAGAGGCGTATAGGTGACACGATCTTAATTGTCGCGAGATCTAGTAGTCCGTTAGTCGCCTTACTATATATATGCGCGCGAAATTATAAGCGTGCCACCACTCGGAGGTTCGCCGCAAGCTTCGGCTAGAAATTTCGCGAATAACCTCTGCGATTTGGCTGATCTTTTCGACCAGGGTCTCGTATCCTGCGCTTGGGTGGGAGCATCTACGTATGAACATCGCCAGTCGCTACAAGAAGGTTGCTGCCGTCGCTGTGGCTGCAGCGCTCGTGGCCACCGCCCCCATGTTGCCGCGCGCCGACGAAGCGGCCAGTCTTCTGATCCACCCGGATGACGCAGCCGCTATCGTGAACTGGCGACTCGCCTCCATTCCTGCGACTAGGATCGCGGACGCGGCCAACGCGGCACTCGCCGCCGACGATCCCGGCCTCGCCGCCTCGTTAGCCCAGGTAGCCGACGACCATCATGTCCCTCTTCCGCCCGATCTTGCCAAGCGCATCCACACAGCTCAGGGCTTCCACATCGGCAGAATGGCAGCGGAGTGGTGGCAGGGAATTATCCACGGAGACGCGTCTAGCGGTCCCGCTTTCGCTGGCGCGGCCACGTCCGATCTCATTGGGGTGGGCGACGTGCGCGACATCGCCAAACAAGGTAACGCGTGGCGAACTGGCGACCCATCATTCGATCCTCTCACGCTCGGCCTTGCCGTTGGCGGGCTCGCGATCACTGGAAGTATGGTGATCAGTTTGGGAACTGATAGTCCTGCGGCCACTCCAACTGATGCAGGCCTCACAATGTTGAAGGCCATGAACAAGGCCGGGGAGCTTTCCCGGCCGTTGCGGGCCGAGCTGCTTAAGTCTGCTGAAGCCTCCGTCGACCGTGCGGCGATTGGTAAGGCGGTTGACGCCGCAGAGCGGGGCAACCTCCGCATGGCGGAAGCCACGGCGGCGAAAGCATTCCGCCCCGCCGCGTTCCTGGCGGTGGCCGACGCCGCGGGCGACTTGGCGTCGGTCGGCTCGAAACTCGGCTACCGGGCCAGCTACGATACAGTCAAGGCAGCGAATTCCGTTGATGACATCGGCCGCCTGCGGAAGCTCTCCGAACGCCTCCGCGGGTCGTTTCGCGGCGTCCTGAAGTTGCTCGGTCCCTCCGCCCTCACCATTGGGGGTCTCTTGCTCGCCGTCGTTGGATGGGCGACGGGACTCTTCATGTGGCTTTCCGCCGCATTTTGGCTCGCATTCCAGATCTTTTGGTTCGCCTTCCGAAGTGTTGGGTGGATGGGGGTTTGGGCTTGGCGTCTCCTCGCCGTCGCCAGGCGGGCAACAGGACGCCTCGTGTGGCTTCTCGCCGCAAGTGGGGTCGCGTGCTCCATTGGTTGGCGGGCAGGAGTTCGGCTTTGGCGCCTCGTGCACCCGACGCGGCAGGCTGCGTAGCACCGCTGCAGTGAAAATGCTGTCGACGGTCCCGGCACCCAAGGCTTGATGCAGTCCCGAGAACAAGTGATGCCACCTCAACTGTCAGTGGAACCGCCAACACCGCGTCATCCCGCTCGTTCCCGGTCAGCTCACCCGGCGGCGGGAAGGTGGTCGTCACCGGGTTCGGTGTTCATGACCGGCCGGACCATACGTGCACCATCAGCGGAATGCGGGGGAATGCGAATGCTCAACATTGCCATAAAGGAACCGGTCACAGACCTGAAGGCTGCCCAGGCCAAACATGAAAGCGAGGCCGAAGTCGTTGCCGACGCCGCCGCTAAGTTGGTCGGCCTCCGTAAATCCAGCAGCGGGTCGAGGGCTATATTAACACCCTTGCCAACAGCCCCAAGGAATTGGGCAAGACGTTTTCCGTGTACCGGGCCGAGTTCAAGACCTTCAACGAAATCATTGCAGCCATCGAAGAAGAAGCTGCCAAGGTCAACACCCGGGCGGGCGCCGGCGCTGCCGCTGGCGTGGCCACCGGTGTCGCGCTGATGCTTGTATGGGGCGGTTTGACACAGAGTGGTCGCATATAAGTTTCTTATTCGGCAATCCCGGAACCGAGGAAAACAGCCACTTTTGATGCACCGGAAATTCGCAGCACTGGATGGCGACCGGCTTTAGTTGCAGAAGTCATGCAAAGCATGATGATGTTGCGTACCTACAAAAAGCTGTTGCAACGCGTGGGCCAATGCGTGAGATGAGAGACCACCTTTACTCCGGTATCACCCGGCATCGATCCGGTCGCGCTGAGTTCTCCTGGAGTTGCCGCGCGGTAAAGCGGAGTCGGCGCTATGTCCATCGCCCTATGAGGTGAAATCTGCAAGGTATTCAGAGGTCGGGGTCACTCCCGTAAGCAGCAGATGCTCGCGCGCCCGCGTGCACGCCACATAGAGTAATCGGCGTTCGGTTTCGTAGATATCGTCGAGCTCTGCTTCATCAGCAGCGTCGGTAACGCGTTCATCGAGGGGGAGGATGCCTTCGTCGCAAGCCATCACGACAACGGCACGAAATTCCAGCCCCTTGGCGAGGCTCATGGGAGCAGTCGTCATCTCACCCTCGCCCGTGAGCCCAGTGATCGCAGCGCGAGCGCGAGTAACGAGCTGCGGCGTACGGACGAACAGGCCAATTTCACGTGGCGCTATCCCGTAGCCGAGCCAAGCCTCGACGGTTTGGAGGACAGCGTTGCCTTCCGCGGCGACGGTGGGGAGGGATTTCACCTCGGGTGCCGGACCGTCGAAGACTGAGATGATCCCACGCCGCTCGTCCTCCAGCCCATCGGTGTCGCGCAGAACCGGTGGCAACAGCTTATCGGCGGCACGACGGATTTGCTGCGAGGTGCGGTAGCAGACTCTGAGCGTGTGCGATCGGCCTCGCACGTCGACGCCGAGGCTCGCCCACGAAAATGGATGCTGAAAGATACGCTGTCCCACGTCGCCTGATAGAAACAGGCCGTCCTCCCTTGTCGGCGCCAGAGCAGCGAAAAAGCGAAGTTCCGCAGGAGCGAGATCCTGCGCTTCGTCGATGACCACGTGGTCGAACGGCTTGGTCTCGCGCGTCCCCAGCGTGCTGGCTAGGCCCGTGAAGATATCCGCCCATGTCGTGTAGTGCTCAGCCGTCAGCGATTCGCGGACAGCCTGAAACACAGGCCACAGTCTCGCGCGCTGATTGGGACCGAGGCGGCTCTTGCGTCCCATCCGCTGAACAGTCGAATAGGCGTCGAGCGACGTCAGACCCCAAGCGTCGATGACGTTGGTCCACTCTGACAACAGGAATCGCTCGGAAAAGCCCTTGAGACGCGCGGATGCGGCCGCAGCGCGCAGACGTTCGCGTAGGACGGCGTCGCTGGCGATACGGGGGCGCGCGCCGTGCTCAAGCTGAAACATTTGCTCGGCAACGCTCTGGAACGACGCCGTAGTTATCCGCGGGACGACGCCGCCAGTCTCGGGCGCGAGAACCAGCACTTTCTTCGCCAATTCCGCCGCCAGCGGCGCAGAAAAACTCGCCAGCAGCACTTTTGCATTCGGATTCTCGCGGGCGAGCCGGACGGCGCGATGGATCGCCACGATGGTCTTGCCGGTGCCCGCCGAACCGGCCACGCGCGCCGGCCCCGAGAAGGAACGCTCGACGAGCGCCCGTTGAGAAGGGTGGAGGAAAACCCCCCATTTCTCCCACGGAAAGGCGAGCGCCTGCTCCAGCTCCTCTTGGTCGGCGATCAGCCTAATCCGCCGCAGCGCATCGGGATGTGCAAATGGATCGGCGATGACAGGGGGCTGAGCGGGTGCGACCAGTCTACCAGTTGTAGCGTACTCCAGCAGCGCTTCAGAGGCCTCGGCCGGGAGGTGGGTTGCCAGTGCGAAGAACCCATCTTCGCTGGCAGCGCGGACGTCGGCCAGCCAGTCAGCAGGCACGCCGATTGAGAGCAACGCATCGTCGTCCAAGGATGCAAACAGCGCCGGCGGAGCCGTCGCCCTGTCTTTCCGATCTTTGTCATCATCCAGGGCGGGCTCGGGAAAGACGAAATCGAGTACTGCCGGTGGGGCGACTTCCTCGACGCGCTCTCGCACCTCGACGATCTGGACAGCGCCCGTTCGTGGATGCGCCTCGATCCGGCGGCGTTCCGCCCAGGCATAGGCGTCGTCGTGGTGGCCGACATAGGCGACCAGCAGGCTCTCGCCCGTCTTGTGAACGATCAGGCGGATATCGCGATTGACCCGCACCGACCAGAAATGGGGATCCTTGCTCTTGTCGATACGGTGGAACTGGAGACCCTTGCTGGCCTGGTCCATCTGAAGATCGAAGACACTTGCCTTCACCGCTTTCTGGTCCGGGCCGGTCAGCCGGTTGAATGAGGCAGTGAAGGTATCGGCGATCAGGAAGTGCACGGCGCTATACCTCGAACACCTTCATCGCCTCGTCGCCGAAGTGGTTGATGACCTTAACAGCAATACGTCCGCTCTCCGGCCGCTCGAACGGGCGTGAGGTGTCGGAATAGAGCGTCGCCCACGCATCTTCGTCGATCTCGGCCTGAAGGGTGGTCTTCAGGCTTTTGTAGGGATCGTTGGCGCCGAGGAAGTAGGCGTGGCGGACGAAGAAACTCTCCTCGTTGTAGTCGGTGTCGATGAACCAGGCGGCGATGCCCGCCGTATCGCTCGATCGGATGTCGCCAGTGTTGGGATCGAACACGTCGACGCCCTTCACCTTCACGCGGATGTCCGGTGCGCCATCGTCGAGAATCTCGACGTCCGGCTCTCCAAACACGACGAACATGTTGCCGCGCCCTGTGTTCTTCAGCTCATTCGACATGTGCATGTCGGGATTGATCCGCGCCTTGAGGATCTTAAGGCTACCGAGACTCGCCAGTTCTGAAGAATGGGCGTCGAAGTTGAAGGCGCACGCAATCAGGACGTCGAAACGAGCATCCACCGCTTCGCGGGCAGCTGCGACAAGATCCTGTCGGCCGACCGTACCGTACTCGGGCCCGATCAGGATCGCAGCCCGGCGTTCCGGGCCATTCGTACCCTCGACGAAGGTGCCGTTGGCGCCGATGAAATTGCCCGGCCATGGCGCCAAGCTCTCGAAGGTGATGCGGTCGCCCTTCTCCTGCTGTTTGACGCCCTCGGCCTTGAGGTAGTCGATGACGATCGCCGCGAAATCCTGGCCCGGCAGATCCGTGTCGGCAGGAGAGCGCCGGTCTTCGGCGGCTTCGACGTCGTCTTTCAGTTCTTCCTCGCTAGCCGGCAGCACGCGATGGGGCGACAGGCTCTCGACCGTGAATTGCCCGGCGACACGGACGCGAGCATTGTCGACATAGGGTTTATCGTAGAGATATTCGACGTCGGCCCGCGCGGCGATCGAGGCGTCGATTTCCCGCTGGCGAGCGATGCGCGCCTCCCACCATTTGGCGTGGGGCTCCGTAGCCGAAGTGGCAGCGCCAGCCGGTAGGTCGCGCGGGATTTGCCATTCCTCGTAAGTTTTGCCGAGCGCGGCGTTAAGCGCGGCGCGTAGCGGTTCAAGCACCACCTGCCACTTCTCCCAGATGTCATCTATCGCTGTATTCCTCGCGATGTCGCCGAGCATAACATGCGGAACCCGTTCGTAGACAAAACCTTGGCGGATGTCGTTGCGGACCTCCGTTTCTGGAGGCAAACGCTGAGTCAATTCCGCTTCCTTGGTGCGCCCCTCACGGCTGTCGGCCAGGAGATACCAGGGGTAACGCGCGGCCATCAGTCGGGTCCGCGCAAGCGCCAGCGCCACGCGGCTAGTATCGATAGTAATCCAACGGCGGCCCCATTGTTCTGCCACGTAAGCGGTTGTTCCTGATCCGCAAGTCGGATCAAGCACTAAGTCGCTCGGATCTGTTGCCATTAAAATGCATCGTTCAACTGTCTTGGTACCAGACTGGACGATATAGATTTTGGCGTCCGTAAAATTCCCAGTTCCAGTGTCTGTCCAAATATTAGAATGTGGCTGAGCAGAAAAATCTTCATGAAAACGACGGTACCGAAAGCTATTGCTCGCGACATGCACCCTCTCGCTTCGAACAAGTCGCTTTATCCCGTCTGGATAATTTGCCTTCCAGTGCGAGTTCTTGTCCCAAGGGTCAGATTTAATACCCTGCAACTCAAGCGGCTGTCGCTCCGATGCTCTACCTTGGGATATTAGATTGTCTGGATTGTAGGGTTTAGCCCCTTTCGGAATTGTTTGTGATGCTTTTTCGCTCGCCAAGACCCCGCGATACCTGAAGTCGGAAAGCATCAACCATTTCGCGTTCCCCTCGCCAAGGCGGTAAGGTCTCAGTTCATATAAAGGACGCCACTTTAGTGCAGAGCGATTCTTTGAATACCATAAGATATAGTCCGAAACATTAGATATAGCGTCCGATGAAAATCCATATGTCTTCTGAACCACTATCTGACTTACAAAATTACTTGGTCTAAATATTTCATCCAACACTGCTCGAACCCGATGCGCATTCTCGTCCCCGATTTGTACAAATACCGAGCCGCTCTCGCTCAGTAGATCGTACATCACGGTTAGTCTGTCGCGAAGATAAGTCAGATAACTATGGATTTCATCCTTCCATGTGTCGCGGAAGGCCTTTACTTGTTCTGGTTCGCGGCTGATGTCGGTCTGTTTTCCGTCCCTAACCTCTGGGTTTTGAGTAGAGACTTGCCAGTTTGAGTTAAACCTGATGCCATAGGGGGGATCGAGATAGATGCACTGGACCTTGCCCTTCAGGCTCTCTCGCTCGGATAGGCTCGCCATCACCTGAAGGCTGTCGCCAAGGATCATGCGGTTCGACCAATTCTGGTCGTGCTGGTAGAACTGGGCCCGCTGCCTAGGCGTGATCCCGTTGAAGTCAGCGAACAGGTCGGGGAGCTCGGCCTCGGTCCCACGCTTTTCGGTCGTGCAGCGTTTCAGGTCGTCGATGATCGCCTTGGGGTGTATCTTTTCCTGAATGTAGAGCGGCGGCACATTGGCGACGAGATCGGACCAATCCTGCCGGTCCTTACCGCGCCAGACGAGCTGCGCATCGGAGAGCGTGAGCGTGCCGGTCTCCGCTAGCTCCTTCATCTGCTTATCACTGAAATTGATCTTTGTGCCGTTCCAAATCAGCTCGGGATGGCTCGGCTCCTCAGACGTCCGCGTCTCACCTTCCGCTAGTGGTCGGGAGCGCGGGTAATGCTTCGGTGGCCGCAACGTCGCATCTTCCTCACGCCGGAAGAAGCTTTCCATCTCCGCCGTCGGGATGTTCCGGCGTGTGGCCTCGTTGTGTTTGAGCGTATCGACCTGCTTGGTCGGCTTGCCCTTGGGAGATCGGGGAGAACGGGCCATCAGGCGGCAACCTCGCTCTCAGAAGCCTCCATCAGCTCAGCTTCCTGTTCCTCCTCGCCAGAGTGATCGTCGATCTCGGGAGGCGCGACATCCTCGCGCGTTGCGGGCTTGCCCATTGCAGCCTCGATCAACTTGAGCAATCGCTCACGGCGGTCGTCGAAGAACGCGTTGAAGTTGTTTTCTTGGAGGATCGCAACACTAATCTCGTGAGTTCGCAAAATGGATTCCAAGCTATCACGCGCAATCGGTGGATTTTGGCCGCCGCCCTTCTCAAGTCGAGCGAGGTAGGACGCTGGTGCAATGCCTCCTATGATTCGGTTGGTGCGCGCCGATAGCGGCGTCTTGTTGATGATGCTGTTGTAGAGTTCCGCCTTGATTCCTTGTTGCTTACACCACGCCTCAGGAAAAACATGATGGATGTCGACATTCTCGTCGAAGAACACCGTCTGGTCGAAGGGCTGGCCAGACCGGAAATCCTCAGCGCCACGGCGCATCAACAGAGCATGCACGCCCTTGTAGGCGGCGGACAGCCTGGTGCGCAGGGTGCGCAAGCGCTCCTCGCGGAAATCAGCCCGTTCGATCGTCTGAGGAATAGGCCCGCGGCTGATCCACCGGGGGACGTCGCGGATATCAAGAGCGAAGCGTGATTCGACGGCCGATCCGTAAAGCTCACCGAACACCCCGCACCAGTACCACTGGGCAAGAAGCTTGCGGACCGCATCGTTTTCCCAGCTTGGCCCAAGCTCTGCCAGGATTGCCGCCAATGGCACGAGCTGGGTTTGGTACGGCAGATCCCGGGCGCGAAAGACCTTCAGTCCGTGAAGGAACCTTCCTGCCGTTACGTAACCTTGTTCGACCCGGTCGGCAAATTCGCGATATGCCGATAGTGGAATTTGCAGCAGGCTTTCGCGGGTCGCGCTGATCGCGGGCGGATTGAGCCCCTCGGCTTCAGCCTTGGCCCGGACAGTCTTGGTATGCAAGAGCGATACCGCCTGGAGGAACTCGACCGGTCCTACATTGGCAAGGACAGGTTGTCTCACCAGCCGGTCACGACGGATCTTCCAATCGTCGCGGAGATGAAACTCCTGACCCGCGTACACGGCGGTCACGAGTTCAAATGCATCGAGCGCTTTCCCGCCGGTGTTCACCTTCTCGAATACGAGGCATACCGCGGCGCGGCTAGTATCCTTGCCGAGAGTGATGACAGGTAATTGATAGTCAGCGAAGTTGTTAATCACCTTGATTGAGAAATCGTTGATCAGGGCCATGTGGTCCCTGCGAGCCTCCATATCCTTCAGCACCCAGGTCAGCGCGGCCTGTATCCAAAGCTGAGCATCGAATATGCGATCGATCGGGAAATAGAGCGCGGTGAACTCTCCCTCTTCAGTCGATAGGTCGAGAACAATGTCGCGGCCGAAATTCTCGCGAATGATTCGATCTTCCGGCACAGCGACGATTGCATCTCGGCGAGCTATATTGGGATCCAGTGCGGCCTTGATGTCGAAATAGAAGTGGAGCCGGGCTGGCCGCTTCTTCGCGGTTTGCGTTAGGACGGCAGAGCGGGTCGACGTCGACTGGTACAGAGATGTCATTCGCTGTTGCCCGTCAAGGAGATAGGCTTCAAGCGGTTTGCTGGCAGCGGGAGCACCCTCGACCGGCCGTACGGCGAAGGCGACATCGCCTGCTGCATCAAGCGTCATGAGCGCGCCGACAGGAAAACCCTCGGAGATCGACGCCAGGAGATCAATGATTCGATCCTGGTCCCAGACCCAACCGCGCTGGAAATCCGGGAGCTGTAGTTTCCCTTCATGGCAGTCCCGCATTAGATCCTTGAGCGCGATCGGGTTAGTCCTGAATGACGTCGTCACTTGCTGTCCCCCATCAGCTTCTCCACCAGCACAGCGAAATCGTCCTCCATCATCGACCAGTCACGGAATTCGGCGAAAGTCCAGCGGCCGAAGCCGCCGAGCCCGTTGACTCCCGGCACCCAGAGATCGCGCGTCGTCTGTGCCTTGGCCTTGTCGCTCTCGTCCTTGATGCCTTTCACCTCCAGCACGAGGTTGAGCGGTTCGTCGCTGCCATAATCGAGCCGAACCAGGAAGTCGGGTAGAAAGCGTCGAGTGATGCCGCTATCGAGATAGGGAATCTCGAAACCTAGTGCCTGATTCTTGGCGTAGGCCAGCACACGGGGATGGGTTTCGAGCGTCAGTGCGAACTGCTCCTCCCAACTGCTGTCCAACACGACATGGCTGATGTGGCTTTTGGGCGGTTGAGCTCCGGTCTTCCAGCAGCGCTTCGTGGTGATGAAGTTGACATGGCGCGTCGATCCCTTTGGATTGTAGGGATCGAGCACCGCCACAATGCGTCCTTCGCTGGCGCGCGTGCAGGCAATATGGATCTTTTCCGCTGCGCGCGCGAGCTGGTTCTGATAGAGGATCGCGCCTACCGGGACGCCCTTCGTAACAAGATAACCCTCGTCGAGCCAGCGGCGGGCAAGACGTTGAATCTGCGGGAAAAGGTGCTGCTTTGGGAAACCGTCCTTGTCGCGGAAGCTCGTGTAGAGCAGGTATTTGGCGAGGTTGAAGCTGATCTCCGAGGGTCGCAACCGCTCCAACACCTGAGGCGTAATCGTCACGCCAGCGCCCACGATCCCCTCCATGACGACAGAGGTGGGGCCGATGTCGGCGGGCGTGATCTCTAGCCGGCTGTCCTCGGTGAATTTAGCCTCGAGCTTTTCGGAGGGCAGATCTCGGCGATAACCGCTGACGCGCGGGAAGATGATCTCCAGCGCCTCTCGCTCCTTAATTGCGTGGACGCGCGTGACCGGCTTCGGTTTTCCCGGCCCAGGCTTTTGCGGCGATGACGCGAAGTCGAAGGGGATGCCCATGATGTCGGCGTATTCGACGTCGAACAGGCCAGTCTCCGGATTGAGATCGTAGGATTGGCGTCGCAAACCGCGCCCAACCACTTGCTCACACAGAAGCTGGGTACCGAAGGCGCGAACGCCGAGAATGTGGGTGACCGTGTTGGTGTCCCAGCCTTCGGTCAGCATCGAAACAGAGACCACGCAGCGAATCTGCTCGCCTAGCCGGCCGGCACGGCCAACGGTATTCATCACCTCGCGCAGCAATGCACCTTCGTTCATCTCGACCTGCACGCTGCCTGCGCCCTCGCGTGTGGCGAGTTCGCGCTTGAACTGCTCGATCTCGAGGCTGGCGGCGTCGCGAAATCCTTTGTCGAGAGCGTCGCCGGATTCGATCTGACGGGAATCAATCAGTAACGTGCGAGGGCGAGCTAAGCGCGTACCCTGGTCATCATAGTTACGGAACAGCTCTAGATGTCCGGCATGAAAAGCCGCGCGCTCCCCTTCCTCAGTATCGTTACGCTCGAAGCCGGCGATCCACTCGAACACCAATTTTGAAATTGCCGTGTTCTGGCATACCAAGATGAACACCGGCGGTACGTCGATGCCGGCACGCTCCCAGCGCTCGAACTCACCCTTGTAGTGGCTGTAGAGTGTGCTGAGCGCGGTCTTGAGCATGTTGGGCAGATCGAAGGGGCTGAGCTTGGCCGCGCCTGCAGCAGTCTTCGGCAAATCCTTCCCGATATGCTTCCACAGGTCCCGGTAGACAACCGCGTCGGTCTGCACGAGGTTATCGCTCACGGGCACGCGCGGCAGCTTCACGATGCCGCACTCGATCGCGTCCATCAGGCTGAAATCGGATACGACCCAGGGGAAGAGCGTGCCCTCCTGGTAGCCGGAGCCGCGGAGAAAGAAGGGAGTGGCCGAGAGGTCATAGACTGCGCGGACGCCCCTCGAGAGCTTGCGGTCCAACGCCTCGATGCCGTTGATCCAGAGGCGCGCGGCCTCCTCGTTTTCGGCTGCTTCTCTCCTGTCGTCGCCGGTCAGCGTGCCCTCGGCGTCGCCCCCGGCCTTATGCCGGTAGCAATGGTGCGCTTCGTCGTTGATAACGTTGACACGGTCATATCTGAGCAGCTTGCCGCAGGCCCTCTCCAGCATCTCCGAATCGGTCTCTGTCGTCTTGAGTGGGTTGGGATCATTGCCTTGGAGGAAACTACGGGCGACCCTGGGCAGGGCTAGTGTCTCGCGATGTTGGAAGGCGTGGTAGTTGGTAATCACGATTTCCGCATGACGGATCTCGGGTAGCATCTCCGGCGGCACGAGCTCGCGCGTCTCGTAGTAATTGTTCTCATCGCTCGGCTGCAGAACCCGAAGCCGATCCTTGATCGTGATCCCCGGTGTGATGATAAGAAAGGCCCTGGAGAAGTCCTTCGATTCCTTGCGCGCGGCGTTCACCGACTGCCACGCGATAAGCATGGCCATGACGGTCGTCTTGCCGCTGCCCGTGGCCATCTTCATGGCCAGGCGGATTAGCTTGGGATTGGCTTCCTCATTGGTCTTGGCGATCTGCTCCAGAAGCCCTTTCGAGGCAGCTCGCTTCGGCCCGACCTCAGTCAGCCAGATGATCGTCTCCACGGCTTCCACCTGACAGAAGAATGGCTGTGGACCGACGAAGCTGTGATGGCGCCAATGCTCCAGGAGGCGCTGGGTAACGGCTGACACACCCCAGTCGGCGGGATTGCGCAAACTCCGCCACCGCTCGACGTAGCCGCGAATCTCGTTGATCAAAGCGTTTTCGCTGTACGTCCCCAGGTCCAGGAGCGCCTGCCCGGCCGGCGCCATCTTCCGCGCAGCCGGCACAGGGACAATGAATCGAGAAGGACGGCGTCCCTGCCTCGGCCCCCCCTCCAACGGCTGACCATGCTTATCGAGCGGATGGTGCAGTTCCGGCGCTCGATAGGGCGAGTTCAGGATCGGCCGCTCATAGAAACTGTTCAATGCATTCGCTCCAGCCCCACGCCGTATATTGTGCTCGGAAATCTACTCGACACGACCCTACTCGTTGTTGCTGCCACGGCTGTGCGGGGTATTCCGACCCGTTACCGTCGGGAGCACCGAATACCTCTCTCGGCCTTGATCGAGGTTCAGTTCCACACCTATTCTGCCCTCTTTTTGCGGCAACTGACCGCCGAGATAGGCGACGTCACGATGAATCACGACCGGCGTGACCCGCAAGCTCACCGCGAGATTCACGCTACCTAACTGGGGCTTATTCATGAGGTCACCCCCGTGTTCGGCTATGGCTGTAACGACGCCCGTTCATAGGCAACGAACAGCGGCTCAAGCGCGAATAGCCTGTATGCGCCCGCTGCTGCGGGCTGAATATCGAGTCCGACAGACGTTCCACGGCGCGCGCGCTCGCACGTTGTCTGCCAACGCACCCTCCAGTTTGCCGCACTGACTCTAATTCTGCAACGCGGTTGCAGCATATCCGGCGGTATCTTGATCCTCATTCGTGATTCGTGACAAACTTGTCGTCACCTATTTTCAGAGGTTTGAACACCTCAGTTCCTCTTTGTACTCGACTCATGCCAAGAAGTGATCGTCATGAGCACCGGGTCCAGTTGGAGTATCCGAACGGGAATTGACCCTAATACGCGACGAGGTGAATTAAGGTTAGCGCGACACGAATTGCTGTCCCATTCACAACATGAGACAGGAGCAGGCAGGGAATCCATGAAACCCGTTTTCAGCCAGGCAGAGCTACATGCCATAGCAGAAGCACTCGGGAATACGAACGATGGTTTGACCGGTTCGGAAATAGGGCATTTGCTTGCGACGTGCGAAATTGCCGATGTTGATCCGACATTCACCAAGCGACACCGGCTCTACAACGCGTTCGCGCAAGACCAGAACAAACGCGGAGATCGAACACGTATTCTGGGCTTCATTCGCCATTCAATGAAGCCGGAACGGTTCGTGCACACGCCCATGCAGTTCGAGCCGCTGCGCGCTCATCTCAACCGGGCGCTCGTATTCGCAGGGCTTGCAGTGGATGCCTCTGGAAAACTGTTAGCGGTCGAGGAGGCCCGCACGCTTTCCGAAGCACAACGTCGAGCCGAAGAGTTGCGCGCCGATCTTACCAGACGAGGGGTGCATGCCGACGTGCTGCGTTTCTGTCGAGACGAATTGCTTGCCGACGACTATTTTCATGCCGTGATGGAAGCCGTGAAGAGTGTAGCGGATAAACTGCGCACCAGGACCGGCCTGATGGATGATGGCACGACGTTGGTTGATCGCGCCCTTGCCGGCGATCCACCGATCCTGGCGATCAACCTGCTCAAGACGGAGAGTGAAAAAAGTGAACAGCGGGGCTTCGCCAACCTGTTACGCGGCACTTTTGGGATGTTCAGGAATACAACCGCCCACGCTGCGCGGATTCATTGGCCCATGACAAAGGAGGATGCAGAGGACCTCTTCTCCCTGGTGTCGCTAATCCATCGCCGACTCGATGCCGCGCACATGCCACCGCGGGTCTGACCAAGTGCATTACCTAGCAATACGCCCGAATGCGCATCCGATCAGCACGTGATAATCCAAGCAGAAAAGGTCTTGATCCCCCTATATGTGATAATGTCGTTTATCATATAGCAGGATTGGGCAGTGCCATCATAAAATGCGTCTGTGCGAATCAGCTTCGACAGCAACGCGTGGGAAACCGTCTTCGAGGCGGCCGACACCCATCATGCCC
>Ga0123356_10004731_pt1 | contig 14028 bp, 9 predicted proteins | sample TergutEmb28metaG_2_FD_92546 | JGI IMG/M metagenome (GOLD analysis project Ga0123356, IMG submission 92546) | Embiratermes neotenicus P3 segment gut microbial communities from Petit-Saut dam, French Guiana - Emb289 P3 | ecosystem: Host-associated > Arthropoda: Insects > Digestive system > Gut ...
AATGATCCTTAGTTGAAATCATAATAATGTTTGTTAACATTATTTATGCAATGGTATCATTGCGTTGCACACGGTGTACTCTTCATCGGCGGAATCGTAAGCTGCATCTTCAGCATACAAATGCATAAATGCATTAAAAAACAAAAACGAAGACTGCGACGACACCCAACCCGCAGGCGGCCAAACAAGCGCAGCATAAGAAGAGAATAATCGAAATAATACAACGTAAAGCAGGAGCACATCAAACCGGTGTGCTCTTGTTTTTGGCGTTTTAACAACTTTTCACACTTAAATGTGTATTGATTTGTAGAAAGCATATATGATAAGGTTTTGATTGTAATCGGTATAGTATAGTTAACGTTATAGAAAATAAAAATAATGAAAATATTGCATGAAAGTATCCGTAATCAGTGTAAAGGGTTAATAATACAGATTGACAATACGTAATGTTACGTATATAATATAAACAGGAGTGAAGGAATGACGACAAAAGAACTAAAACGGGAATTAGCAGCTAAAGGGTGGATAATATTACAGGGAGGCAGACATGAAATAGCGACACACCCTGACAAACCCGGATTAAAAATACCGATCCACAGACACACAGGTGACATTCCCACCGGAACATTGAACAAGATTCTAAAGAATACGGGATTAAAATAGACCCAACCCTTTAAATGTACTATAAAGATCAAATAAGTATTGAGGTGACTGACAAAATGAAATATGTATATCCGGTTGTTATTTATCCAGATGATGGTGCGGTTGGTGTTACCGTGCCTGATTTACCGGGATGTCACACGTTTGGCTCTGATACAGCCGATGCACTTTTAATAGCAAAAGATGCAATTGAAATGTGGTTGTGGGATGCTGAAAATAATAATGAAAATATTCCGTCCCCGACACCTTTAAACGAAATGAAATCGGAAACCGGCCAGCAAGTTACATTGGTCGCAGCAAACACAGATGAATGGAGGCAGCTATATGACACAAAAGCGGTCAAGAAAACACTGTCGATACCGAAATGGCTTAATACGCGTGCAGAAAAAGCAAACGCACCATTTTCAAGAATATTACAAGAAGGATTAAAAGAATACTTAAAAGTGTAAAATGATAATGAAAGAGAGCAATATTGAAAAATTTATTATTACGTGGTAAGATGTTTGCCTTGCGGCAAATATCTTTTTTTGGAGGGTTTTATGGATGAGTTGTTGGTGATGCTTGAGCGGGACAGTCGGATGAGTGTTAAGCAGATGGCGGTTGCTTTGGGCAGGGATGAGGCTGATGTGCAGGAGGCTGTTGCCGGGTATGAGGCAAACGGGACTATTCTTAAGTATACTGCACTTATTAATAAAGAAAATCTGGAAGAAGAACATATAACGGCTCTTATTGAAGTGAAAATCTCTCCGCAACTTGGGGAGGGGTATGACAGGATCGCGCAACGGATCTATCAGTATGATGAAGTTGATTCCCTTTATCTTATGACCGGATCGTATGATTTGCTTGTTACGATGACGGTAAAAAGCATGAAAGATGCGACAGCGTTTGTTTATGAACATTTAGCGGCGATCGAAGGTGTTTCGTCAACATCGACACGTTTTATCATGAAAAAGTATAAAGAGCAGAACTGTGTTTATGTCAAAACACCTGAACAGGAAGAGAGGATACATTTTATATGATCGATTATAATTCTGTATTGTCTGAAAATGTAAAATCGCTTGCACCTTCGGGAATAAGGAAATTTTTTGATATTTTGGAAGAAATGACGGATGCGATTTCATTGGGGATCGGAGAGCCGGATTTTGTTACTCCCTGGCATATCAGGGATGCGGGTATTCATTCGCTTGAAAAAGGTTTTACAAAGTATACGGGTAATGCCGGGCTGTCGCAACTTCGCAGCGAGATCGCGAAATATCTGCTCAGACGTTTTGATCTTGAATATGATTATAAAAATCAAGTGATAGTCACGGTCGGCGGCAGTGAAGCCATCGATCTTGCAGTACGTGCTCTTGTTAATCCGGGTGAAGAAGTTATTATCCCTGTTCCGTCATTTGTTTGTTACGGCCCTATCACGGCATTAGCAGGCGGGGTTCCTGTTTTTATTGAAACAAAAGCTGAAAATGAATTCAGACTTACTGCTGATGAACTGCGTGCTGCAATCACACCGAAAACCAAACTTCTAATCTTACCGTATCCGTGCAACCCCACCGGTGCGATCATGAGACGTGAAGACCTTGAAGCAGTTGCACAAGTGCTTAAGGGAACAGATATCCTTGTTATTACCGATGAAATATATGCCGAACTGACATACGGTACAACGCATGTTTCCATTTGTAATATTGAAAGTATGTATGAACGTACGGTTTATGTAGGAGGGTTTTCAAAGAGTCATGCAATGACGGGATGGCGTATGGGTTATGCATGCGGTCCTGCCGAGATTGTAAGTCAGATGCTTAAAATACACCAGTATGCAGTTATGTCTGCACCTACGACAAGTCAGTATGCTGCAATCGTTGCGATGCGAAGCGGTGACGGTGATATTCAAAGCATGAAGCGCGAATATGATCAGAGACGTCATTTACTTTTTTCGGGGCTTCGTGAAATAGGACTCGAGTGTTTTGAGCCGCGCGGAGCGTTTTACATGTTCCCAAGCATAAAAAGCACGGGGCTGTCGTCTGCAGAGTTCTGTGAACGGTTCCTTTTGGCTGAAAAAGTTGCCGTTATTCCGGGCAGTGCGTTCGGTCAGGGCGGTGAAGGGTTTATAAGGATTTGTTATGCATCTTCAATGGAGAAAATTTCTGTTGCGCTTGAAAAAATGAACAGATTTGTGAAGTCTCTATGAAATTTTTGTTGATTATCGGTGACGGGATGGCTGATGATCCGGTTGCGGAATTGGACGGGAAGACACCGCTTCAATATTCAAATATCCCTGAAACAGACAGGTTGGCGAGTACAGGTATTATCGGCAATGTTTTAACTGTTCCCGATGGTATGAGTGCCGGAAGTGATACTGCGATTTTAAGTATTTTCGGATGCGATCCGCAAAGCATGTTTTTTGGACGTGCACCTCTTGAAGCGGCTGCGTTGGGTATAAAACTGTCCCAAGGCGATATTGCTTTGCGGTGTAATATGATATCGATCGAAGATTCGGATGCTTCGGATGCTTCGGATGTTTCGGGTGCTTCGTTTGAATATAAAAAAATCCTTTCACATTCCGGAGGCTCCGTTTCCGGTGCAGAGTCTGATACGCTGATTTGTGATTTATTTGAATCGCCTGAATTTAAAGAAGCGGCAACGCAAGCCGGGATAGTGATTTATCCCGGAAATTCGTTTCGGCATATTGCTGTTATGGCGCCGGGTGCAAGACACGAGGATGCAGCACAGACGGATATTTCTGTTGAATTAACTCCGCCGCATGATCATTTGGGTGAAGCGTTGGGTCAATATTTACCTAAAGGAGATCACTGTGCGGTTCTTGACAGGTTGATACGAATTTCACATGAATTTTTAAACGATCATCCGATTAATATCAAAAGACGTTCGGAAGGGAAGCTGCCTGCCAATTGCATTTGGTTTTGGGCGCAAGGTGTTGCATGTGAACTGCCGAATTTTACTGAACGATACGGAAAGACGGGGAGTGTGATTTCGGCTGTTCCGTTGTGTCAGGGGATAGGTGTGCTTATCGGATTGAATAAAATAGTTGTTGAAGGTGCAACGGGAGAGCTTTATACAAATTATGAAGGAAAAGTTGAAGCGGCTCTTAAAGAATTGGAAACACATGACTTTGTGACCGTTCACATTGAAGCACCCGATGAATGTACGCATAACGGTGATATTCGCGGAAAAATACAGGCGATCGAATGGATAGATTCGAGAGTTATTGCTCCTCTTATGAAAAGATTGCATGAAAGCGGTGAAGATTTCAGAGTGCTTGTTATGTCCGATCACAGGACGTTATTGTCAACACGCGGGCATGCAGGCGGTCCGGTACCGTTTGTTATTTATGACAGCAGGGACTTCGGGAACCGGAAAATTGAAATGACGTTTTGTGAAGCTGATGCAGTACGCGGTTTATATATAGGAAAAGGTACCGAACTTCTTAAGATGTTGTTCGGATGATTTGTGTGCAATGAAGGTTCTCTTTGTATGAAAAATACAGATCGGGCATATGCAAAAATAAATATTTCTCTTGATATAGTATCGAAGATGGATGACGGTTATCATGACCTTGTTACGGTTATGCAGACCGTTGATTTAAATGATGAAATAACGATCGAATGCGTGCCGGGTGAAGGGGTCAGTGTTGAAAGCGGGTTGCCGTATCTACCGGGTGATGAACGAAATATAGCCGTAAAAGCGGTCAATGCTTTTTTTAAACATACGGATATAAGCGGGTATCATGTTTTTATCGAAATCAAAAAAAATATTCCGGTCAGTGCGGGTTTGGGCGGCGGAAGCACTGACGGAGCTTGTGTTTTGCGAATGCTTGACAGTATGTTTGATACACGTATCGAACGTTCGACGCTGGAAATGCTGGGTAATACGATCGGATCCGATGTGCCGTTCAGTATTTGCGGAGGTACTAAGCTTGCACGGGGCAGGGGTGAAATACTTTCTGATTTAAAACCTTTGCCTTATTGTAATATTGTGATATGCAAACCGAGGTTTTCCTGCTCAACACCGGAACTGTTCGGACGTATCAGGTGTGAAAAAATACGTGCACGTCCCGATACTGAAGGATTGTTGAAAGCACTTGAATGCGGTGATCTCGGCGGTGTTGCGAGGCGGATGTACAATGTATTTGAGGATGTTTTGCCGCGCGGTAAGACTGATATTGACTTGATCAAAAGCATTTTACTTGATAGCGGTGCTTTGGGTGCCGTTATGACGGGGTCGGGTCCGTCTGTTTTTGGGTTATTTAATAATCTTTCATATGCACAAGATGCATATGAAAGATTATTGGTCGATTATAATGAATGTTTTTTAACAGAGTCGCATTAACTCCAAAGAGTTTCAATGTTGTTGGGGCGCAAGGGGTCAAACACTTCTTTCGCATCATACAATCTCACGAACCTGTCACGCGCTCGCCTGAGAGTTATACCGTCGGAGTTCATTCTGTCCATCATAACAGCAGGGATATCGGTTCTTATCCAAGTATACGGTTCACTTCCTACCGAAGCAAACATTCGAAAACCGAGATCGTTGACATAGTAATTGAGTGCGGGGCTTGAAGTCGTGCTTCTGAAACTGTCACCGGGAAGTCTGGCTCCGTGAGCATATATCATAATGTTTGTATCACCGACAAGTGCGCCGACTTCGGTATTCCAGCGCTCTGCATCAGTTTGGATCCTGTCGAGCGATGAACTGTCGAAACGTATGTGTCCCCAACTGTGAGATGCCCAATACCAACCTGTTTCATTGAGTCTTGCGATAACCGGCTGTGCTCTTGCGATTTCCTGCATGCGATTTAAGCGGAATGATTCGGAATTATCGTTTCTGTCGGTTTGTGTTCTGTAGCCGAGAAGTCCGTATAATCCTGTCTGTGCAATGCATCCTTTGGCTCCGTTATGTGAAAAGTCGGGATTTTCTCTTATGAATTTATCAAGGACCGTGATTGCGGTCAAATCTTGTGTGATGATCGGATTGCCGCTCGGGTCTATGCCTTCTGCCCATATTTCACCGTCATAACCGATAATATATCTGTGCATGAAGGCATTAACAGGTTCCAAATGAAAAGTGAGGTCGTCAAAAGAGAGAATAATCGGTTTTTTACCTTCGGGTACCATCAGGGGATTGTTTCTGCGCATTCTGAGGCGACCGTTTTCATCGGTGAATTCCGACCAAACATCTCGCATGTCGATCACTACATAATTATTGCGGTGCAGGCTTTCAAGGATTTTAATGAATTCGTGGACGGTGATCATGTAGTCGTCAAGATTGAATTGATCGGTCCTGTTTGGGAAAGCGATCTCGGGATATGCTATGACTTCGTGGAAAAACAGATGTTCGACAGGGCCGTCCCATTCTGTTGTGTTGACAGGCAACGGAGGCGGCGGCGGCTCCGGTGTGGGTGTCGGAGTCGGCGTGGGTGTCGGAGTCGGTTCAGGCGTCGGAGTCGGTTCCGGTACACGAGGACTGCCGAAACAAGCTGATGTAACGGATATAATAAGTGTACATAAAAGAATAACAGATATTAATTTAATAAACTTACGACTGTTCATATCGTTCCTCGTAATGAAAATTTTCATGGAATCGGTATCAATTCCCCATTGCCGTGTTTATACGGCTGTGCTATGCTTGCATGGCTGTGATATTATATCATAAATACCACTAGATATCCATACTTTTATTTTGTTCAAACACAGTGTATAGTGTATTGAGTGGTCGGGGTGTGCCGGACGGGAGGATATTGATTTGTTGAATATTGTTCTTGGGCGTGCGGGGACCGGGAAAACCGAATTTATAATGTCGGATATAAAACGCAGGATGCATGCGGATGAATCCGGGATGTTGCTGATTGTGCCGGAGCAGTATTCACATGATGCGGAAAGGCAGCTTTGCGCAGTTTGCGGTGACAGACTGTCCCTTTATGCAGAGACGGTAAGTTTTACACGACTGTGTAATAACGTACTCTCAGAAGTCGGCAAGGCAACGACCGGATTTATTGATTCATCGGGTCAAATATTGGTTTTATATCGTGCACTGGAATCGGTTGCACCGAACTTAAGGGTTTTCGGTGTAAAAAAACTGCGCACGGAATTACTTGAAAAATTACTCGATGCAATCAAAGAATTCAAGAGTTTAAATATATCGGCACAAACTCTTGAAAGTATATCAAAACAAACGTCGAATCCGCTTTCTGATAAATTATACGATTTGGCACTTATATATGATGCATATGACGCTGTATTACATTTATACGGGAACGATGCGGCAGATCGTTTGTCTTTACTCGCCGATCATATCGGTGAAAGCACGGTCGGAAATACGGGACATATATATTTTGACGGTTTTAACGACTTTACAGCTCAGGAATTGAGCGTTATTGAAGAATTGCTGCGTAAAAAGGCTGTAATTACCGTTTGCCTGACCTTTGATCCGGATGATAACGGTGAAATTTTTGAGATCCCGCGCAGAACATTGAATCAACTGTGTCGATTGGCTGATGATGTCGGAGTTAAAGTAAACCGGGAATTCAAAACGGCTGTTTTTAAAAATGTTTCCGAGTTGGCTTTTTTAGAAAAGTATTTATTTAATGATGCTCCGCCTGAATATGATCGGGGGAGCGATACGGATGAATGTGAATCGGTTGTTGTTTATGCAGCCCCGTCTCGTTATGCGGAATGTGAATATGCGGCATATGAAACATTAAAGCTTATTCACAAAGGTTACAGGTGGCGTGATATTGGGGTTATGGCACGTGATTGGGGAGAGTATGGATCGATTTGTGAAAACGTTTTTGACAAGTACGGAATTCCTTACTTTACAGGAGAGAAAGTCGATATACTCAGCAAACCGCCATTAACACTGATAGATGCTGCCCTTGAGATAGCAATATACGGATGGGAATATAAAACGATATTCAAATTTATCAAAACAGGTTTGGCAGGACTTTCGGTTGATGAATGTGCGATATTTGAAAATTATGTTTTAAAATGGAAAATCCGCGGTAATTTATGGCAAAAAAACTGGATCATGCCGCCGCACGGGTATGGCAGGGTAAAAGATACAGATGATGAAGTCTTAAAACAAATTAATAAACTGAGGCTGAGAATTGTTGAACCTTTAGAAAAGTTACATACAGGTTTGAAAGGTGATTCGAGTGCAGAAGAGAAGTTGAAATGTCTGTACAGATTTCTTGATGATATTTCTTTGCCTGAAAGCTTGGATAAAAAAGTTGATGATTTTACCGATTTGGATGAACTGCGATTTGCTGATGAATATAAACAATTATGGGAAATCATTGTTTCAGCGACGGAACAAATGCATTTGATCATAAATGATGAAATACTCAATACTGCTGAATTCAGGAAATTGGTCACCCTTGCATTATCGCAATATGATGTGGGAGTGATCCCGATTTCGCTTGACAGGACGGGACTCGGCGGGATGGCGATGAGTCGTCGCAGGGATTTGAAATGTTTGATAATTTTGGGTGCTTCCGATGACAGACTGCCGACTGTAAGTAAAAATTCGGGAGCTCTGTCCGATAATGAACGGGCAGTATTGACAAATCTCGGAACTGAAATACATGCCGGCTTGGAAGAACGACTTTATCGTGAAATGAATATGCTTTATTCTGTCGTAACGCTTCCGTCTGAAAAACTTGTCGTTATTCATTCAACCGGTGCAGGTCAACGTCCGTCATTTATATCAAAACGGTTGTGCTTGATGTACGGGATCTCGGAAAAAGTGTTGCCTGAAGATGTTTATATGGCAATTGCCGAGAAACCGTATATTGAATTATTAAAAACTAAGAAGATAATTTATGATTCTGAAAAGCAAGAATATTACGAAGATGATTCGGATACATTGGTGAATCGTCGGGAAAATATATCTGAGCAAGCTGCACGTTTGCTGTACGGTGAAAGAATATCGCTCTCACCTTCACGCGCAGATCGTTATTACTCTTGTCCTTATAAACACTTTCTGCATCACGGACTGCGACTTGAACCCCGATCGGTTGCTGAGTTTGATTCACTTTCTGCCGGAAATTTTATCCACTTTGTTCTTGACGGAGTTTTCAGTGATGTCAAATCAGGTGACGGATTCAAAAATACAAATTCTGATATATATATGAAGTTGACTGAAGAATACATTAATAAATATATTAATGATGTTCTTTTGAATTTTGAAGGTAAAAATGAACGGTTCAAATACTTATTTATGCGTTATAAAGCAGATGTTTTTGATGTAGTAAATGATATGCTTGATGAACTGGCTAAATCAGAGTTTGAACCTTATGATTTGGAATTCGATATATCGTCATTTTCAAAAACAGAGCGCGGAATTATAGACAGGGTTGACGGATTTAAGCATGATGATAAATTATATTTAAGGGTAATTGATTATAAAACGCACAGAAGAGCTTATTCTTTTGATATTTCAGATATATTGTTCGGCAGAGATATGCAAATGTTGATTTATTTATTTGCATTGGAAAAATACGGAAGTGTTCATTACGGTGTGAAGCCGGTACCTGCCGGTGTTTTGTACATTCCGGCTCGCGATGTGATTATCAGCGCTTCTCGTAATTCATCTGAGGGAGAGATCGCAAAACTCAGAAAAGAAGAAATGCGACGAAGCGGATTGATGATCGATGATCCGCAAGTGCTCGAAGCGATGGAAAAGGGTGTTGTAAAAGATTATTTACCTGTAAAATCCGGAGGAACCGGAGGTTATGTCGGTAACGGTCTTGTGAACGCGAAACAGTTGACAATATTGTCGAGTCACGTGAACGCATTAATGGACAAAGCAAGAGAAGAAATTAAGAACGGGGTTATTGAATGCACACCTTATTATAAAAACGAGCAAATAAACGCCTGCAATTACTGCGATTATCACACGGTCTGCCGATTTGATGAAGAGTCAGGTGATTCAAAACGTTTCGCAGGTAAAATGAAATCTGATGATGTTTGGAACATATTGGAGTATCAATATGAAGAAAATTGACGTTGCAATAAATGAAATCACTTCCGAAAATAGTATGAACTCTGAAATACGTTCACATGACGTCGTATTTACGGCAGAACAACAGGCGTCCGTCGATTATCGTGACGGAGCGCTGCTTGTATCAGCAGCAGCCGGCTCGGGAAAGACAAAAGTCTTGGTTGAAAGGTTACTCAGCAGGATAGATGAACAATGTAATATAGATGAATTTTTAATAATAACTTATACAAGAGCAGCCGCATTTGAGTTACGTGAAAGAATATATGAAGAAATACTAACCCGGTTGGCAAATTCTCCCGGAAATAACAGATTGAGACGTCAGGCAATGCTCTGCAGAGGAGCCTCTATAGATACAATACATACCTTTTGCTCAGAAATACTTCGGGAAAATGCCCATCTTGTCAAATTACCGCCTGATTTTCGTGTAGTTGATGAAAGCGAAAGTAATATGATCATGTATGAAGCAGCTCAAATATTATTCAATGATATATATGATAATATTGAGGAATATCAAGGGTTTGGTGATCTGGTAGATATAGTTGTTGAAGGCAGAGACGATCAAAAATTGATTGATGTACTGATCGATTTACACAAAAAAATACAAAGTATTCCAAATCCTCAAGAATGGATTGAAGTGCAGACAAAAAAATTACATTTACTTGATGTTAGTGACATTTCCGAGACTGAATGCGGAGCATATATTCTTGATAAACTAAAAAAAACAGTTGAATACTGTGTATTTGAGTTGAATTATTTGCAAAATGAAATGAACTCATTACCTGAATTTAAAGAAAAATATACCGAAAGTATCGATGTGTCGTTAAACGGTGCAAATATGTTCCTCGAAGCATTAAGCAGAGGATGGGATGATGCGAGAAGGTTTAAGGATGTTGAATTTCAGCGAGCAAAACCCGTTAAAGGATATGAGGAACTTAAAGAGATACGAACCCGGTGCAGCAAGACCCTTAAACAGTGCAGTGAAGACCTTGAAAACAGTTCGGAAGAACACATAACCGATATGCGTCTGTTAAGCCCTGCAATTACAATACTTTTGCAATTACTGATTAAACTGGATTCTGTTTATTCGGAAGAAAAGCTTCGTAGAGGTGTTGCAGATTTTTCAGATTTAGAACATTTGACTCTTTCATTATTGGTTAATTTGGAAACAGGAGAAAAAACAGAATTAGCTGAAAATATCTCCGGAAGATTTAAAGAAATAATGATTGATGAATATCAGGATGTAAATGCAGTACAAGAAATGATATTTAATGCTGTTTCCGATAATAAAATGAATATTTTTATGGTCGGAGATGTTAAACAATCAATTTATCGTTTTCGTCTCGCCGATCCTTTGATATTTTTATCTAAGTATTCAGACTTTCCGGATTTTGATATGAAAAATACCAAAAAAGGTCAAAAATCCGAAAATTCTGAAAAATCCGGAACAAAAATACATTTGTCTCACAATTTTCGATCTCACGGATCTGTTCTTAATGCTGTCAACCATATTTTTAACAACATTATGTCAACTGAGTTCGGAGAACTTGAATATACCGAAAAAGAGATGTTATATCCGGGGAGAAATGACGAAAAAGGAAAGCAAGGAAAACAAGGAATGCCTTACATCGGTAAAAGTGATGTTTTTTCTTCTGATTCAAACGAGGACAATGAACAATCTGATGAACGTGAACCGAGTACAAATGATATTTACATGTGTAAAAATGATAAAAATAACAATAATGATGATAATATTGCTTTAAGTGTTGAATTATTAGATATGAAGGAATATAAGTTACTTGATCCGGAAGAGAATCCGGCAGCTATTAAAGTCGAAGCAGAGTATGTTGCCGGCAGAATTGAAGGTCTGACAGCAAATTCGTGTATGATTCCTGACGGAAAAGGAGGATTCAGAGCTGCAGAGTATTCAGATACAGTAATATTACTTCGTTCATTAAAAGGAAAAGCACAACATTTCGCAACAGCACTCGCTGCAAGAGGAATCCCATATGAATTACCCGGAGAAGAAGGATTTTTTGAAGAACTCGAAATATCTGCAGTTCTGTCAATGTTGATGGTAATTGACAATCCTGTTCAGGATATTCCGCTCGCTGCTGTATTATGCGGTCCTGTTTACTCCTTATCAGCAGAAGAAATGGCTGAAATAAGTTCATCAACATCCGAAATTGCTTATTATGATGCACTGAAAAGATCGGCGGAACCTGATATCGTGTCTGATGAAACATCCCTAAAATGCAAGAAAATCCTCACTGACATAAACGATCTGCGAAAGATTTCACAAGATTTACCTGCCGATCGCTTCATTTGGCATCTTTATAATAAAACAGGATTAATCGGAACAGTAAGTTCTATGCGCAACGGAGAAAAAAGAAAAAATAATATAATATTACTCGCAGAAAGTGCCGGGAGATTTGAAAAAAGCGGTTATAAAGGTATATACGGATTTTTAACATACATAGAAAATTTACGAGAAAGAGGCATGGACTTAAATGACGGTTTCACCGGATCTTCAAAAAACGAAAATTTTACCGGTGCAGTTAAAATTATGAGTATTCATAAATCCAAAGGTTTGGAATTTCCGATCGTATTTTTAGCAAATTCTTCAAAACAGTTTAATTATCAAGATATAAGAAAAGAAATTGTTTTTCATAAAGAGCTGGGTATCGGATCAATGCTTATCGACAGACAGCGTAAAATCAAGTATTCAACGCTTGCAAGAGATGCGATTCGTTCAAAACTCGGTGATGAAATGTTATCAGAAGAAGTTCGTGTATTATATGTAGCTTTAACCAGAGCACGCGAAAGGTTGATTCTGACAGGGACATTACGAGATGCCGGAAATACATTAAATAAAATACAAATGATCCCGCCCGGAAAATTACATCCTCAGTATATGAAATCATTAAAAAGTATGTCAGATTGGATATTAGCATCGACACGTGACGGTTTTTGCTCCGATATAAAAGTGAAAGTTATTACTCCGGATCATGAAGCAAAATTTGAAATTGATTATGCTTACGACAAAAAACCAAAAAGTTCACAATCGGCTGAACCGAATACAGAAATAATATCAGAAAACGATATACCTGAGCAATGTTATATATATAATTACTTATACCCGGGTGCTCCGGACCTTCCTTCAAAATTAACTGTTACTCGTTTAACCAAGTTGTATGATCCGGAAGCATCAAGTGCTTCATGGTCAAGCGAAAGTACAGTAATATCAAGTAATCACAGATATCCGAGTTTCATTTCAGGAGTGACCGCTATGACTCCTGCAGAGCGCGGAACGCTCTTACACCATGTAATGCAACACATTGATTACGAAAAAGGTTCTGCAGAACATGATGTTTACTCAGAAGTATGTAAAATGGCAGAAAAAGGATTTTTAAATGAAGATCAAGTTAAGGAAATTGATATCGAAAAAATAACTCGCTTCTTTAAATCGGATATAGGAAAACGCATGTTAAAAGCAGAAACTGTCAAACGCGAATTCAAATTCTCTGTGTTAAGACCGGCTGAACTCTATTTTTCATCAGGTGAGAATGATGAAATACTGATTCAGGGTATCATTGATTGTTATTTTGAAGAAGACGGTGAATTGATTGTTTTGGATTTTAAAACTGATAATGTAAATAATGAAACAGTAAAAGAAAGAGCACGCGTATATACTCCGCAATTGGATGTATATGCAGATGCTCTTGAAAAAATTCTCGAAAAACGTGTTAAAGAACGTATTATATATTTTTTCGCTATTGATAAAACATATTATGTTTAATGTAATATTATAATATACTCTCCTCACGGGGCAGTTATTAAATCAATCTGTAAATTTATCCCACGGTATATTGACTTTTGCATTGTTATTGATCAAATCATTGATGTGAAATAATAACGGATAATCATTAACGTCTGCTTTGCCTTTATTTACAAGTGTTTGTACAGCATTATTGATTCGAGTGATAATTACGGTCGATTCCAAAGTTACACCGCTCAGCTCTTTCATTGCATCTTCAAAATTGTATCCTTTTCCCAAAAGTGTTCCGATTTTTCGTGTTCTGCCTCCGTATACGGTTACATATAAATCTCCTGCTCCGTAAATGATATTATCATCTTTGTATCCGAAAAGAGAAAGAAGCTTGCGCATTTCTTTGATACTTTGTCCGAAAACAGCAGCTTGTGAATTATAATGAAGAGTGCTGTCTTTATGTAAGGAAATCCCTACCGCTAATGATACGGCTAAAGCATATGCATTTTTTAATGCCACAGCACATTCCAATCCTTCGACATCTGTTGTGGTGCTTATTTTATAAAACGGAGTTTCAAGCAACCTTTTCATTA
>Ga0123356_10004732_pt1 | contig 14024 bp, 12 predicted proteins | sample TergutEmb28metaG_2_FD_92546 | JGI IMG/M metagenome (GOLD analysis project Ga0123356, IMG submission 92546) | Embiratermes neotenicus P3 segment gut microbial communities from Petit-Saut dam, French Guiana - Emb289 P3 | ecosystem: Host-associated > Arthropoda: Insects > Digestive system > Gut ...
CCCGCAGCGAGGCGGCGGCAATTCTCGGCCGCGATCTCGAAGCTGCGTTCGAGGGTGCTGCGGCTGAGCCAGCCGAGATGCGGCGTCACGACGACATTGTCCATTTGCAGCAAAGGATTGTCCGGGACCACCGGCTCCCCGGCAAAGACGTCGAGCCCGGCAGCCGCAAGCCGGCCCGAACGCAGCGCCTCGACGAGTGCCCGCTCGTCGACCAGGCGGCCGCGCGCCGTGTTGATGAGGATGGCGCCGCGCTTCATCCGTGACAATTGTGCCTCGCCGATCATGCCCACCGTTGCATCCGTCTCGGGTACATGGAGCGAGACGATATCGGCTTCCCGCAGCAACGCATCGAGCGAGACAAACCGCGCCGCGCCGACGTCCTTTGGCGCGGTCGCGGTGTAGATCAATGCGGCGCCGAGCGCGACCAACGCCGGCGCGAGCGTGCGCGGGATGGTCCCGAAACCGACCAGTCCCACCGTGCGGCCCGACACTTCGCCCATCGCGTCGCGGATGTCGGGCCCGAGCCGCCAGCCGTGTCCCTCCCGCGTCGCGCGATCGAGAAGCGGCAGGCGGCGCAGACAAGCGAGCATCAACAACAGGGTCATTTCCGCCATCGCCTGCGCGTTGGAGCCCGGCATGTTGCAGACCGCGATGCCGTGTCGGCGCGCTGCCTCGAGATCGATCGTGTTGACGCCGACCCCGATCTTATGGATCAACCGCAGGTTCGGACCGGCCGCCATATCGGCCTCACCGAGCGGCCGCAACGCGTGCCAGATCACTTGCGCGGTCGGCAGAGCCGTGCGGAAGTGCACGTCATCGGTGGCATCAACGGCCTCGACCGTCAGCCCCTGCACGGCCAATGCCGCGAAACGCTCGCGCAACCAGGGGGTGATTTCACTATGGTAGATGATCTTCATTGGGCCAGGTCCATGTCCAGGCGGCCCGAACATCGCTGAGACGCGATGCCGGCGATCGAAGCAGCAAACGCGCCAGCCGCCGTATCCGTTCCTTCTCCGCTTCGACGGTGATGTACTCTACCGGCGACTTGCCATCGATTCGCGCCAGCAGCAAGCCCGGCAGCAGGCGCGCCGCCCGCGTCTCCACTGCGTCCGGCGCCTCCCACCGCACGCCTTCGAGATAGGCATCCCGCAGCGCATCGAAGCAGCGCAGGAACGCGGCCGCCGCGACCGGCCGCCATAGGCATTTGAGCAGCAGATGGTTGAGGCAGAAGGCGAGATCGAACGCGGGATCGCCGTACCAGGCGCACTCGGCGTCGAGAAAGACCGGCCCTTCGGGTCCGACCAGGATGTTCTTCGGGCTGACGTCGCCGTGCACCAGCGCGAGGCGCGTTCCGGCGGTCGTCGCCGCCAGCGCCGCCGTTGCGGCAGCAAGATCGGGATGGCGGCGGCCAACCTCGCCCAAATAGGGATCGAGGCGGATCGCCTGAAAAATCTCGTCGCTGCGGAACCGCGATCCGATGTCAGGCCGCCGCGCCGTCGCAGCGTGGATGGCGGCGAGGGTGCCGCCGACGGCGGCCGCAAATTGCGGCTGCGCACACCCTTTGCGCAAAGCGGTCTTCCAGACACCGAACCTCCGGGGATCGAGATAGGCCATGGCGAAAAGACCCCGCCCCGGATCGGCACCCAGCAGCCGCGGCACCGCCTGCGGCACGATCCCGGCCGCAACGTTCAGCCACTCATATTCATAGCGCCAGCGCGCGACCGGTGCGAACCAGGGGCGTTCGGTGCGGAGCTTATCGAGGGCGCGCTTGACACAGACCGGCCCCGACGGCAGGTCGACGCGCCAGATCTCCGACGAGACGCCGCCCGACAACGGCGTGAACTGCGCGGTCGCCGCGGCCGTCAGAAGACCCATGTGCCGCAGCGCATCGGTCAGTTCCGCCGCGTCCGTCGTCACGGGCTATTCGGCGGCGACCGCATCCTTCGCTACCGCCGACACGCGCAAGCGCTCCGCCTTCACCGCCGCCGTCTCCCGCTGCCACGCCGCCATCTGACCCTCGTTCTGCGCCCGCTCCTCGGCCATGTAGGCATCGTAGACGGGCGTCTTGCACGTGATCTCGACCTGAATCCCGTTGGGATCGTAGGTGTAGATCGACTTCACGAAATGATGGTCGAGCGGACCGTAGACTTCGAGACCGTGATCCTCCCAGCGCTTCTTAAAGGTCTCGAGCTCCTCCATGGTCCCGACCTCCATCGCGAAATGGAGATTGAAGCCGGAGCGCTGCTTGAAATACTCCTCCTTGGCGCTGTCGGGAATGTCGAAGAAGGCGACGAAATTCCCGTCCCCCATCTTGAAGAAGAGATGCATGTAGCGCAGCGGCAGGCCGGAGCCGGGCGCCTCCTTGAAGGACAGCGCCGCCTCCAGCTCGAGACCGCAGACCGTCTCATAGAACCAGCGGGTCTCGGCGGCGTCGCGACAGCGCCACGCCGCGTGATGGACGCCTTTGATGCGCGGCGCCGGCGGCTGATTCGCGGGCGTTCGATAGTTTAGACGAGCCTCCGACATGAGCCTTTCTCCTCCGATGACTTAGCCGCCAAACGCGACCATGCGCTGGAACTTGCCGCCTTCGACGTGCAGCAGCACGAACCCATCGGTGCCGAGATGCTTGTTCGGGCCGAACGTCTGCGGCGGCGAGCCGAAAATATCCTGGTAGTCGTGGATCGATTCGAGCGCGGCGAGAAACTTTTCCGCGGTCAAATCGCGCCCGGCGCGATCGAGCGCCATGATGATCATGTCTTCCATGTCATAGGTCAGCGCCGCGGCAATGTCCGCCTTGGTCTTGAATCGCGCCTCGTAGCGCTTGATCCAATCCTTCACGGCCGGCGATTCGTTCGCCGGATCGAACGGCACGTACTGGCATTGCACATAGAGCCCTTCAACCGCCTGCTTGCCCAGCGCGATAGTGTATTGCGAGCAGGCGCCCGCATCGGCCAGTGCATCGACCTTCCAACCGACCTTCGCGATCTCGGCCATCACCCCCGCCGTCTCGCGCGGCACCGTGCCCAGCACCACGAGATCGGCTCCGGCGCGCTGCAGATTTGCAACCTGCGACGAAAACGATGTGTCGCCGCGCTTGTAGCTCTCGGTTCCGACCACGGCGATGTTCTGCACCTTGGCCTGGGACTGGGCCGCGTTGCGGATGTCCTTGCCGAAATTGTCGTCCTGATAGATCACGCCGATCCTTTTCTTCCCCTTCTTCTCCGCGAAATACCGGACGCCCGCCTTGATCTGGCTGTCGTAGGGCGCGCCCATCGCCATGGTCAGTCTATTGAACGGTTCAAAGGCGGCCCGGTCGTTCGTCCCAGGGAAGATGAAGGGAATGCCGTCGTCGGTGGCGATGCGCATCGACGGGATGAACACCGCGGTGCCGAGCACGCCGACCAGGGCGAACACCTTGTCCTCCTCGATCAGCTTCTGGGTTGCCAGCACGCCCTTCTTCGGGTCGTAGCCATTGTCCTCGACGATCAGCGTGATCTTGCGGCCATGGACGCCGCCCTTGGCATTCTGTTCCTCGACCCGCATCAGATGGCCGTTGCGCTGCGGGACGCCCCACATGGTGATCGGGCCGGAGAGATCGACATGGCTGCCGAGCTTGATTTCGTTGTCGCTGACGCCTTGCGTAACGATATTCTGCTGCGCCGCCGCCGGCAGCGTCATCGCCAGCATAAGAGCGGCGGCCCCTGCAAATTTTCTCTTTGCCATCTTGTCTCCTCCGTTTTGCCGTAAGCTTATCGCACAATCGCCGGCGATGGAATCAGGCGGCAGTCGCCTTGTCCGCCCGGTACATCCGGTTGATCAGATCCCCGTATTTCTCGTTCACGAACTTGCGCCTCAGTTTCAGGGTCGGCGTCATTTCCTCGTCCTCGGCGGTAAGAAGAACGTCGAGCAGGCTGATCTTCTTGATGGTCTCGACATTGGCCAGGGTGGCGTTGACCTTCTCCACCTCGGCCCAGATCAGTTCCTTGATCTCGGGCAGATTGGTCAGGCTCTTGTAGTCGGTGAAGTTTATCTTCCGGTCCTGCGCGAATTTCGCGACATTGTCGTGATCAATCATGATGAGGCAGGTCAGGTAGTTGCGCCGGTCGCCGATGACGATGGCGTCGGTGACATATGGGCTGAACTTGATCTTGTTCTCGATCTCGCTCGGCGTGACGTTCTTGCCGCCCGACGTGATGATGATGTCGCTCTTGCGGTCGGTGATGCGGACAAACCCCTCGTTGTCGATGACGCCGATATCGCCGGTATGAAGCCAGCCCGCGGCGTCGATGGCATCGCGCGTGCGTTCGGGCTTGTTGTGGTAGCCGAGGAAGACATGGGGGCCGCGCACCAGAATCTCGCCTTCCTGCGAGATCCGGAGCTCGGTATGCTGCAGCGGCTTGCCCACGGTGCCGAGCTTGACCTCGGCGGGCGACATGGCGGTCGCAAGACCGGAGCATTCGGTCTGGCCGTACATCTCGATCATGGGGATGCCGAGCGCCGTGAACCAACGCAGCACGTCGGGTGAGATAGGCGCGGCACCGGACCCGATGAGCCGCGCCTTGTCGAGGCCCGTGAGCTTCCTGACGTTGCGCAGAACCGTGAGCCGGGCCAGCGAATGAAGCGCGGCCAGGAGCGGCGGCACGGATTCGTGGCCGAGGCGACGCGCGGCGACCGCGTGAGCGACCTTCATCGCCTGCCGGTAGGCCCATTGCTCGAGCGGCGTCGCGTCCATCAGCGTCACGACGACAAGTGAATGCAGCTTCTCCCAGATGCGCGGCACCGCGAAGAACACGGTCGGGGAAATCTCGCGAAGATTCTCGAGCACCGTGTCCGGGCTTTCGGCGAAATTGACGACGCCGCCATATCCCAAGGGCCGGAACGCGGTCATGGTGCGTTCGGCCATGTGACACAGCGGCAGGAACGCGAGCGTCTGGTCCTCGTCGTTGGTCTCGACGGCTTCGGCGAAACGCTCGATCGCAAAGAGGATGTTGCGATGACTCAGCATCGCGCCCTTTGGCGGACCGGTGGTGCCTGAGGTATAGACGAAGATCGCGGCGCTGTCGGGGTCGCCGCCTCCGACGCGGGCGTCCCACAGGCCCGGATGCGCGGCCCCATGCGCGTCTCCGAGCGCCAGGAGCTCGTCGAAGCTCATCACCATCGGATCGCGGAAATCGCGCAGCCCCTCCATGTCGAAAACGATGACCTTGCGGACGAGGGGAAGCCGGTCGCGGCGCTCGAGATATTTGTCGAGCTGCTCCTCATCCTCGACGAAGAGATAGGCCGCGGCCGAATCGTTTAGGATGTAGGCGACCTGATCGCGCGAGCTGGTCGGATAGATGCCGACCGAGACGCCGCCGGCACCGAGCACGCCCATATCGGCGAACAGCCATTCCGGGACGGATTCGGCGAGGATGGTCGCGAGCTCGCCCGGCCGCATGCCGAGCGCACAGAGGCCGAGACCGACGCCTCGCGCCTTGCGGCCGTATTCGGTCCACGAGATCGATTTCCAGATGCCGTGCTCCTTGTGGGTCATGGCAATCCGGGGCCCGCGTTCACGCACCACCGCCCGGAACATCTTGGCGACGGTGTCGGTCCCCGACGCCACCATGTCATGGAACGAGGTCACGTCACCGCCAGCGCTTCTTGCGCTTCCAGCGGCGCTGGCCGCGGACTCCGGCGTCGCGATGCCCGAGGTAGAATTCCTTGACGTCGGAGTTTTGGCGCAACGCGGTTCCGGTCCCCTCCAGCACGATGCGGCCATATTCCAGCACGTATCCGAAATCCGCGACCTCCAGCGCCATGTTCGCGTTCTGCTCGATCAAGAGGATCGTCACCCCCTGCTCCTCGTTGAGGCGGCGGATGATGCCGAAGATCTCCTTCACCAGCAACGGCGCCAGGCCGAGCGACGGCTCGTCGAGCAGCATCAGCCGCGGCCGCGCCATCAGCGCCCGGCCGATGGCCACCATCTGCTGCTCGCCGCCGGACAGGTCGCCGGCATTCTGCGCCGCCCGCTCCCGAAGCCGCGGGAAATAGCCGAACACGATGTCGAGATCGCGCGCGATCGCGTCGCGGTCGCGGCGCAGATAGGCGCCCATCATCAGATTGTCGCGCACCGAGAGGCGCGGAAACACCTCGCGGCCTTCGGGCACATGACTGACCCCGCGAGCGGCAATGGCCCAGGTGTCGAGCCCCTCCATTTTGGTGCCGGCAAACTCCACCGTGCCGACGCGCGGGTCCATGGCGCCGGAGATGGTCCGCAGTATCGTGGTCTTGCCAGCGCCGTTGGCGCCGAGGATGGTGCAGATGCTCCCCTCCTCGACCGCAAAACTGACGCCGCGGATCGCCATCACCGGCCCGTAATAGGTCTCGATGTTGCTGACCTTGAGGAGCGGCGCGGCCATGCTCATTCTCCGAGAAAGGCGGCCACGACGTCCGGATCGGCCTGGACCCCGGCCACGCTGCCCAGGGCCAGGACCCGCCCGGCGTTCATCACGAGCACGCGGTCCGACACGGCACTGACCAGGCCCATATCGTGCTCGATCATCAGGACGGTGATGCCGAGATCCTCCTTGATATCCTCGATCAGGAAGGTGAGGTCGTTGGTCTCCTCGGTGTTCAGGCCCGAGGACGGTTCGTCGAGCAGGAGCAGCTTCGGGGCGGTGGCCAGCGCGCGGCCGATCTCGACGATCTTGCGCACGCCGTAGGCGAGACCGTCGATGCGGCTGTCGCGATATTTCTCCAGCTCGAGAAGCTCGATGATCTCCTCGACCTTGGCGCGATCGGCGCGCTTCTCCCGATGCACGGCGGGTGTGAACAATACCTGCTGCACGAGGTTGGTGCGGTCGTGGCGATGACGGCCGAGCATCAGATTCTCGAGCACGCTGCCGTTCTCGAAAAGGTTGATATTCTGAAAGGTGCGGGCGATGCCGAGAGCGGCGATGCGATGCGGGCGCTCGTGCGTGATGTCGCGGCCTTCGAAGACGATGTGGCCGTCATCGGCATCGTAGATGCGGCTGATCAGGTTGAAGAGGCTGGTCTTGCCGGCGCCATTGGGCCCGATGACGGAGAACACCTCGCCCCGGTCCACCGTGAAGCCGACACCCGCGACGGCTTTGATGCCGCCAAACCCGACCGAGACGTCGTCCAGCGTGAGTAGGCTCATCACCAGCGTTCCGCCTTGGCGAAGCTCTTGTTCCGGCGTAGCTCACCCTTTTTGTAGAACGGGAACTGGCTGAAATAGTGCTTGATCTTGAGCCAGATGCCGAAGATGCCTCCGGGCTCGACGATGATGAAGAACAGTAGCAGGAAGCCGTAGACGGCGGATTGCAGTCCCGGCTGCTCGGCGATGTAGCGCGGCAGATAATCCTTGATCCCGGAGATGAGCTGCGGCAGCGCGACCACGAAGATCGCGCCGTAAACGACGCCATGGAGCGAGCCGATGCCGCCGATGAAGATCAGCACCAGCAACTCGATCGACATGCCGATGTCGAACTGCTCCGGGCTGATGAAGCGGATGACGTCCGCGTAGAGCGCGCCGGCAAAACCGGTCAGTGCCGCACTGACGGCAAAGGCGGTCAGCTTGGTCCTGGCGAGGTTGACGCCCATCGCCTGCGCGGCGGTCTCGCTGTCGCGCACGGCCATCATGGCCAGTCCGGCGGGCGCCCGCAGCAGGTTCTTCACACCGAGCATCGCCAGCACCGCGACCGCCAGCGCGACATAGTATTTGTCGAGGGGACGCGCCGCGGACCAGCCGGCGATGCTCATGGTCCTGACCATGATTCCCGACGCGCCGTTGGTGACCGATTCCCACCGGGTCAGAATCTCCGCAATGATGAAAGCGAAGGCGAGCGTCGCGATGGCGAGATAAATGCCGTGGAGCCGCAAGGCCGGCAGGCCGACGACGACGCCGATTGCCGCCGCCAGCACGCCGCTGGCGACGAAGGCGGCCAGAAACGGCACCCCCCGTTGCTGCAGCACGGCGGCGGTGTAAGCCCCGACCGCCATGAACGCGGCGTGGCCAAGAGAAATCTGGCCCGTGAACCCCGATAGCAGCATCAGCCCGGCGCCGGCAATGACATAGATGCCGACGAAAACGCCGAGCGTGAGGAAATAAGCGGGCGCAAACAACGGCCCGATCAGCAGGACGAGGCCGAGCAGCCCGTACCAGAACACGTCGACCCGGTCTTTGAACAGGCGGATGTCGTAGTCGTAGTCGGTTTTCTTGACGAAGCGCAACGGCCTACACCCGCGCCTTGAGCGAGACGCCGAGGAGGCCTTGGGGCCGGATCATCAGCACCAGCAGCAACACGACGTAGGCCGCCACTGCCTTGACCCCGTCCGGCAGGTAGAGGCCGGACAGCTCCTCGACGATCCCGATGAGGACGCCGCCCAGCACCGCGCCCGGGATGCTGCCGAAGCCGCCGAGCACCGCCGCCGGAAACGCCTTGAGACCGATATAGCCGACATTGACATGGACGAAGGCGATCGGCGCCAGCAGCACCCCCGCAACGGCAGCGACCCCGGCCGAGAGCGCCCATACGATCGAGAACATCGAGCGCACCGGTATGCCGACATAGCCGGCCGCGAGCTGGCTCTGCGACGTCGCCTGCATGGCGATGCCGAGGCGGGTGAAGGTGAAGAACAGATAGATCGCGGCGACGAGCATGATGGTGACGATGATGACGCTGAGATGCTCATAGGCGATGGCGACGCCGGCCACGTGCAGTACCTTGCCTGCGACCGGATTGTCGATGGTGTGCGTCTCCGTCCCCCAGCCTGGCACCATGCTGGCGAGCGAGCGCAGCAGCGTCGCCAGACCGACCGTCGCTAGGACGATCGAGAAGGTCGGAGACCCGATCAGCCGCCGGAGCACGAAATGATTGAGCGCGGCCCCGAACAGCGCCGTCGCGATGAATGCCAGCGGCACGCCGACATAGAACGGCATGTGCCACAGGTTGACGAAGGTGAAGGCGAAAAACCCGCCGACCATCATCAGCTCGCCCTGAGCGAAATTGACGATCTCGGTCGCCTTGTAGATCAGCACGAAACCAAGCGCGACCAGCGCATAGATGCAGCCGATCGAGACGCCGCTTATCAAGCCCTGGACGAGTGTGCTCATGCCCGTTGCCGCTGCATGCGGCTTTTCCCCTTTTTTGCGCCGCTACGGTAAGGTCCGGCGCTGGCATGTGGCAAGGGAGGACAGCATCATGAGCGAAAAACGGGTGGCGATGGTGACGGGCGGGGCCGGCGGCATCGGCCGGGCGACGAGCGCGCGTCTCGCCAAGGACGGCTGGCACGTCGCGGTGGTCGATCTCGATGGCGTCTCGGCCCAACGGGTAGCGGCAGGCCTCGGGCAAGGTCATCGCGGCTTTCCCTGCGATGTCAGCGACGAGGCCCAGGTGCTGAAACTGTTCGCAGAAGTCGAGAGCGGGATGGGCCCGGTCGCCGCCCTGGTCTGCCATGCCGGCGGCACCTCCCACACGCCGGAACACCATCCGCGCATCGCCGAGACCTCGCTTGAGGAGTGGACCAGCACCGAGGCGCTCAATTCGCGCAGCACTTTCCTTTGCGTGCGCGAATATTTCCGCTGCCGTGCCCGCCAACCTGTCGAGCATGGCCGCATCGTGCTCACCAGCTCCATGGCGGCGCAGCGCGGCGGCGGGCCCGCGGGCGTCGCCTATTCGGCCTTCAAGGCCGCGGTCCTCGGCTTCATGAGAACCGCGGCCGCCGAAGGGGCCCGCGCCGGCATCACCTGCAACGCGATCGCGCCCGGGGCCATCGAGACCCCGGCGCTGACCCGAACCAACACCGCCGAAGCGGTCGAGCTGATGGCGCGCGCGAACCCGCTGCGCCGCATCGGGCAGCCGGCGGAGATTGCCGCGACGGTCGCATTCCTGGTCTCCCCGGACGCGAGCTACATCACCGGCGTCACGCTCGACGTCAATGGCGGCAGCGCGATGCGCTAGCGTCAGAGAATCTTGAAGACATCATAGCGCACGCCCGCCGCGCCGTTGATCTTCACCGGAAACCCGTAGCCGACGCAGACCGCCTGATTGAGCGCGGCATAGCGCTCGTCCGCGGTCTCGAAGAACACCGCGACGCGAAAATAGTACTGACCCGGGTCGAGCGTTTCCGGCTCGGCGAATCTGGCCATCACCGCGCGGGACGCGCGCAGCACGCCCTTATATTCCATCTGGATCAGGGCGCCGTCATCGGTGCGCAGCGCCAGCCGCACATCGGGGATGGCAGCCCCATCGGCCAGCACCAGGAGATGGTCGGCCCCGCCCAGCACCTCGCCCTTCATCGCCGGACCTTCGAAGCTGCCGGCGCGGACGAAGCCGACGCCCCGCTTGCCGCGCGGCGTCTTCCCGAATTGCAGCAACGGCATCGGCTCCATGGTGAAGCGCGCAATCAGCTCGGCGTCGAGCCTGGCAGTCCCGGCCATGGTCAGAATCCCTTTCGGCGCAGCCATTCCGATTGCGCCAGCACCGACTGCTCCATCTTGTCCGGCTGGCCGAAATAGTAGTGGTTCGCCCCTTCAATGAGGCGACGCTCCTTGTCGGCATGGACGACCGCGTCGAAGATGGCATCGGCGTGCGCGGGCGTGCAGGCATCGTCGGCGGAGTTGACGATCTGCAGCACCGGCACCGAGATGCGCGCGGCGCAGGTCGGGCCGTCCGCGCGCGCATCATCATAGGACCATTGCGAGAGCCAGGAGCGCAGCGAGCTGAAGCGGGCGAGGCCCGCGGGCGTGTTGTTGACCACCTTGGGGTCGCCCATGAAGCACCAACCGGGCTTGCGATCATTGGGGTCGATGGTGACGTCGTACCATTTCGGCTCGGCCATAGTGCCTTCGACCACGAAACATTTCTCCTCTGCCGTCAGGCCGCGCTTCTGGAGATCATCGTAGCGCTCCCGTACCCAAGCGGTTATGCGGCGGTTGCGTTGCAATTGCGCGGCGCGGAACCGCTTCAGCCACGTGCGTTCGTAGGGCGGCTTCGGCCCGTCGGGATGATAGATGTCGAACTCGATCTCGCGTCTCTCGGGATTGGCCTCGTCGGTGATCGACGGGTCGAGCCATTCCGTGAGGGTGCGATGACGGCTCATATGGGCTGCGAGCTGCAGCACGGCGTCGGCTGGAATCAATCCGGCGCGAGTGAGATCGTAGTCCTCGCCCGCCGGCGTATGCTTCACGGTCGGATGCTCGGCCTCGGCCTGGTAGAACATCGACAGCGAGCCGCCGCCGGACCAACCCGCCAGCACCACTTTCTCGTAGCCGAGCTTTTCCCTGGCATGGCGGATGGTGGCGCCCAGATCATAGGCAACCTTCTCCATTATCAGCGTCGCGTCGTTGTGGGGATAACGGCTGGCGATGGTGATGGCGTGCCAGCCATGCTTCGCCATCGCGATCGGCATCGGCAGATAATTCTGCACCCCGGTTGGATGCATGAAGATCAGCACCGTCTTCGAGGGCGCGTCCCTCGGCCGCAGCAGGTGGCCCTCCAGCGACACCCAGCCGATCCGGCCCGCATAGGTCTCCTTGAAGGCCGATTTCTCCTCGAACAGCACGAGGAACGGCACCCGGTCGTATTGATGCGTGCCTTTGCCGGTCGTGCTGCCTTCGTCCGCCATTCCCCCCTCCGTTTGTTGCCGGCGCTAGCATAGCCGCGGGAACACGATCGCGAATAGGTGTTTCCCGCGCAGAAGCCAGCGCTACAATGGGGCCGGGATCTGGGGTGACGATATGACGCCGGAAGAAAACAATTTGCTGTGCCGCGTCGAAGGCGACGCACCGATGGGCCGGCTGGCGCGGCGGCACTGGCTGCCGGCCTGCCTGTCCGAAGAAGTCACCGAACCGGACGGTGCGCCGGTGCGCACGCGCATGCTGGGCGAAGACCTCGTGGTATTCCGCGACAGCAAGGGCCGGGTCGGGGTGCTGGGCGAGCAATGCCCTCACCGGCACGCTTCGCTCGCCTTCGGGCGCAACGAGGAATGCGGCCTGCGCTGCCTCTATCACGGCTGGAAGTTCGATGTCGACGGCGCCGTGTTGGAGATGTCCTCGGAGCAGCCCGACACCCCGATGCTGAGGCGTGTCCGTCACAAGGCCTATCCAGCGCGCGAAAGCGGCGGTTTCGTCTGGGTCTATATGGGCCCGACCGAGACGATGCGCGAATTCGAGCCGCCGACCTGGGCGCCAACGCCCGACACCAAAATCAGCATCGTCAAGATGCACACTGCCTGCAACTGGGCGCAGGTCCTCGAAGGCGCGATCGATTCCGCGCATTCCTCGACGCTGCACTCCAGCAACATGCCGGTCGCGGCGGTGGATGGCGCCAAGGCGACCGGCATGACCTGGCCCCGCCCCTCGGCCGATAGGTCGCCGCGCCTTCGCGTCCAGCAGACGAGCTTCGGCTTCCGCTATGCCGCCATCCGGAAGCCGGTCCTCAACGCCGAGACGAATGAGTATATCCGCACCACGGTGTTCGTCGCGCCGTTCACCGTTCTGATCCCGCCGAACGATCAGTACAAGCTGGCCCAGATACTGTTCCCGATCGACGACACCAACACGATGTTCTACTGGATCGCCTGGCACGAGACCAAAGGCATCGACCAGAATGCCTGGCGCAACTTCTGCGCGGCGCAGATCGGACCGGACCTCCATCCCGACTATCGCAAGGTCCGCACCCTGGAGAACCACTTTCTCCAGGACCGCGCGGCGATGCGGCGCGGCGACTTCACCGGCATCAAGGGCATTCCCGCGCAGGACATGGCGATGTGGGAATCGATGGGTCCGATCACCGACCGCAGCAACGAGATGCTGGGATCGAGCGACCTCGCCATCGTCCATTTCCGGCGCTGCATGGTCGAGGCCTTGCGCCGCTTTCAGGCCGACGGCACCGCGATCGGCACCACCGAACCGCACATCCCGTTGGTCAAGCTCGCCTCCTTCGAAGGCATCGTGCCCAAGACCACCAACTGGACGACGCTCGGCGTCGCCGCCGAGGAATTGGCCTTGTCGGCGCAAACGGACCAGCCGGCCGCGTGAGCAGCGCCGACGGGCCCAAGCTCCGGCTCGGCGTTATCGGGCTCGGTCGCGCTTTCACTTTGATGCTGCCGGGGCTGCGCGCTCATCCGCGCTATGCCCTGGTCGCCGCCGCCGATCCCAACGACGACAATCGTCGCCGCTTCGCCGCCGAGTTCGGCGCAAGGGTCTACGAAACCGATGAGGCGATGTTCGGCGATGACGGGATCGATGCCGTCTATATCGCGACGCCGCATCAGTGGCACGCCGCCAACGCCCGCCTCGCCGCCTCGGCGGGCAAGCACGTCCTGGTCGAAAAGCCGATGGCGCTCAGCGTCGCGGACTGCCGCACGATGATCGCGGCGTGCCGGGACGCCAAGGTTGCGCTGGTGGTGGGACACAGCCACAGTTTCGACGCGCCGATCCGTCGCGCGCACGAGATCATCGCGAGCGGCAGCGTCGGCGCCGTGAAGATGCTGCACGCCTTCGACTATACCGATTTTCTCTACCGCCCGCGTCGGCCGGAGGAACTGGACCCGGAAGCAGGCGGCGGTGCGGTCTTCAATCAGGGCTCGCACCAGGTTGACGTCGCGCGGTTGCTGTGCGGCGGCAAAGCAATATCGGTGCGCGCGGTCACTGGCGCCTGGGATCGCGGGCGGCCAGTCGAGGCGGCCTATAACGCGCTGGTGACATTCGAAAACGGCGCCGTGGCGTCGCTGACCTACAGCGGCTTCGCCCATTTCGACAGCGATGAGCTGATGGGCTGGGTCGGCGAAAGCGGCGCGGTCAAGGACGGCAGCCGCTACGGCAATGCCCGTCGCGCCTTGCGGGGAAAGGACGAAGCAGCCCTCCGGCGTGCACGAGGTTATGGCGTGACCTCCGGTACCACCGCAGTGTCTCCACCCGCCCCGCATCATCCGCATTTCGGCCCGCTGATCGTGAGCTGCGAGCGCGCCGATCTGCGCCCGCTGCCCGACAGCATCTGGATCTACGGCGACGACGA
>Ga0123356_10004733_pt1 | contig 14023 bp, 13 predicted proteins | sample TergutEmb28metaG_2_FD_92546 | JGI IMG/M metagenome (GOLD analysis project Ga0123356, IMG submission 92546) | Embiratermes neotenicus P3 segment gut microbial communities from Petit-Saut dam, French Guiana - Emb289 P3 | ecosystem: Host-associated > Arthropoda: Insects > Digestive system > Gut ...
GCCGAGCAGGGCGGCGTGTCCCCTCCTGGGGCGCGCACGCACAGCGTGGGGGCGGCGTGGTGCGCGCAGCGAGCAAGCTCGCTGGAGAGCTAAAGGTATAGAAAGGTTGTGGCGAAGGCGGGATCGCCAAGAGCATTTGGCGTTTGTGTGGGGCGAAGTTCATTGGCTCGATTTCAGAGTTTCGTAAAAATCTCGGCACCGGAATCGGTAATGCCGATCGTGTGCTCCCACTGCGCCGAAAGCCCTCCGTCCTTTGTCCGCGCAGTCCAGCCGTCGGCGGCGATCACGGGCTCGATCGCTCCTTCGTTTATCATCGGCTCGATTGTGAACACCATGCCGCGCCGCATGATCATCTTGTCCGACAAGGGGTTTTCATAGTGCAGCACGTTCGGCGCCTCGTGGAATACGCGTCCGATTCCGTGTCCGCAAAAATCCTCGACAATGGAAAATCCATGCCGGCCGGCCAACGCCGAAATCACGCGCCCGATTTCTCCGAAGCTTGCCCCGTCGCGGCACACGCCGATCGCCGCCATCATGGAATCGTATGCGACCTTGACAAGCTCGCGTGCGCGCGGCGCCGCCTCGCCGATCACGAACATGCGGGAACAGTCGCCGAAGTATCCGTTGAATATGTGCGTGCAATCGACGTTGACTATGTCGCCGTCGGCCAGCACTTCTTTTTTCGATGGAATTCCGTGGCAGATTATGTCGTTGCGCGACACGCAGCAGGACTTGGGATAACCGTTGTATCCGAGGCATGCGGACACTGCGCCGATTTTTTTCGTATGCTCGGCGACCAGCCTGTCTATGTCGTATGTGGACACGCCTGCGACAACGTATGGCGTGATGAAGTCAAGCGTTTCCGCAACCATTTTTCCGACGGTGCGAAGTCCGTCGAAGTCGCGCTCGGTATAGATTGTGAAAGGTTTAGTCATTCGCGAAACCTCTAAGCGCTGCCGCGGCCGCGGCCTGCTCGGCGTCTTTTTTCGATTTGCCCGCGCCAAGGAAAGATTCGTTCCCCACGCGCACGATCACTTCGAATAAAGGCATGTGGTCAAGACCGGATTGCTTTTGCAAAGTATATTTTGGCGGCGCTCCGAAACGCTTCTGGCATTCCTCCTGAAGATGTGTTTTGGAATCTTTCGCAAACACTCCTGCCGCAATGATTTTATCCTTCATAGCCGCACGCAGGAATTTTTCCGCCGCCACATACCCGCCGTCTAAAAACAGCGCGCCCGCCACCGCCTCGAACGCGTCCGAGAGGATGTTTTCGTTATTGGCGCCACCGCGACGCTTTTCCTGCGCCGATAGTAAGATCATTTCGCCAAGGCCCAAACGTGCGGCCTCTTCGGCCAAGGATTTCGCGGACACGATCTTTGAATGCCGAAGCGCAAGCTCGCCCTCAGGCAAGTCGGGATACGATTCGAAAAGCATCTGGGCCGCGACCAACCCGACGACGCGGTCGCCCAAAAATTCAAGGCGTTCGTTCGATGCGGATTTATTCGCGCTTGAGTGCGAAAGCGCGCGCCGCAACAAGGATTCGTTTTTGAATTGGGGCAAGCTCATACTCATCGTATACCGCTCCCGGTGCGTTCCCACCGCACGGCCCAGGGCCAGCTCCACACCTGCCACCATGCGGCGGATTTTCGCGAAGAAAGCATGACGAATTTCGCGCGGCCCATCAGCTCGTCCGCCGCGATGAATCCAACCTTGTCAAGGAATCTCGAGTCCGTGCTGTCGTCGCGGTTATCGCCCATCATAAAGAAATGCCCCGCCGGCACGACGAACTCTTCGGTGTAATCGTCCGCGTCCGCGCGGTCTTTAAGAATGAAATACGAAACCCCGTTGGGCAAGGTTTCAAGATATTTGCGAACGGCATATATCGCCGCCCCGCCGCGATTGTCGAACGACAAAGTGAAGTCGCTTGGCGCAAGCTGAACACCGTCGATGAACACGCGCCTTGAGCGCTCGATCGAAACCCGCCTTCCATCTTCAAGCATATAGTCTATCCGCCGCGCCCCGCGCTCGCGCTTTGGAATACTAAGAATCCAGAAACGCCCTGCCTCCTCGCGCCCAACCGCCTCGCCGTTTATGTGAAGAACTCCGCCGCGGACTTGTATTACCTCGCCCGGCATTCCGACAAGACGTTTTATATAGTTCTCCGCGCGCCCCTTGGTTTTTTTGAAAACTATCACATCGCCGCGTTCGGGGGCCGATGCGAATACGCGTCCGTTTATTAAACGTGGCGAAAACGGAAACGAGTGGTTTGAATATCCGTATCGGCTTTTTGAAATGAATAAGTAATCGCCGACGGCAAGTCCGGGAAACATCGAACCGGAGGGTATATGGAACGGCTCGAACCAGAAGCTTCGGACGACAAGCGCGAGCATGATGGCGGCGAATACGCCAAGCGTTCCGGAAAATTTCCCCGGCTTGTTTTCGGCGGCAAGCACCACGCGCTTTTTTTTATTAAATAGTTTTTTGAACATTCAATAATTATACCGCCGAGCGGCGTTCGGGTCAAGCCCGGAATGACAACAAACAAGAAAGGAAAAACCGTAAACTTCTCAGTTTGAGGCGATTACGACGGTTCGGAATAAAAAATAATCCACAAACGTATTTCTTATTACGTGCGGAATTATTTTTTACGAGAACCCAGTAGGCGCCCGAAATTGGAAGTTTACCTCTGCGCCTGCTGCCCAAACTGAGTCGAAACGTCATAGCTTGAAACTCTCGAAGGCTTCACCTTGATCGTGATCGGTCGCGAGCCGCCGGAAAATTCGTTCTGCGAGTGTATGGTGTATACGGCAAGCCCGCCGGACACGCTAAGCTGCACCGAACGTTTCAAGTCCGCGCGCGCTTGTATGCACGCCTCGATCTTGTCCATGAAGGCTGCGATTTCGCGCTGTGTGAAATAGTCGATACCGGCCGCGATACCCGCTGCGCCCGCACCCACGCCTGACATGACGTCGGCGACTACTCCTCCCTTGCCCGCGATCTTAAGTCCGCCGGCGGTCATGGAAACAGCTCCGCCTCCGACCGACGCAGCGGTGGTTCCCCAAAGCTTTCCGCGAATTGAAGCGAACACGTCGTGGTCGATCTCGCCGGTCCAGCCGTTGGCTCCGCGCCTATCTCCGCATTTTACGATGAAGTCGTGAAGCTTGGGCGCAAGTTCGAACATCGCGGCGTTATAGTCCTCGTATGTGCGGCGGAAAACGTTCTCCACGGTTGTTCCCTCTGACACGCCGGGAATATTGCGCGCCTCGCCGGTGGTGGTCATTCGTATGCGTGCGACGCTAAGCGGTCGTGCGTTCGACACGTCTACTACGGGGCCATGAGTAGGAGTGGTTATGCCGTCCCAAATTATCAAGTATAAATGCGGAGGAGGCGTCCTGCCGCCGCATTGCGCCTGTGATCCCGCACGAAGGATAGGCACATATCCCGGGCGCGCTTCGACCGGCAAAGCGATGAATTGCTCGAGGCTTATCACGTGGTCGACCTTGCGCCACATGATGCTGACGCACGGCGCTTCCCATGAATAGCGTAGGCAACCTGCGGGTTGTCCGGCCACGTTGCACGGCGTCATGCCGCGCGGATTCTGACCATTAAAGATTGATACGATTTGCGGATTGTTGCGCCATGTGTTGAACGCCGCGGGCATAAGCTCGTTGAACATTATTTCATAAAGCGGCACTTCGGTTCCGTATCCGATGGTCAACTCGGGATTTTTGAAATACTGCGTATCGCCAAGGATAAGTGCTTGCGGGGCGGATGTCGCCGCCGCGCGTCCTCGCACGACTTGCGCCTCGACTGATAATCCGACCAAAAGGGCAAGCGATGCGGCAAGTAATTTTTTTGCGGTTCTCATGTTTTGCTCCTATTGCAAGATTCTGTATTCCGGATTCGACACGACGTCCACCGTCGTAATTCCCCCGTCGTCGTTGAGTGTAAGGTTTATCTGAGCCGCTTGACGGTTGTAGTTTATGTGGATCGTGCGGCGAAGCACGTCTACGTCGCCCGAGCATGCGCGGACCGATCGGGCGAATTGCTCCCACTTGTCGACGCTAAGGCCTTTCCATACTCCTGCACCTACGGCCGCAGCGCCGCCGACCAAATCAAGCGCACCGGAAATAGCTCTGTTGTTTCCGCCGGAAGGAGCGGCTTCGGAACCGGCCTCGCCAAGAGGAGTATCCGCCGCTGCTATAGCGCCGTCAACAGGAGCAGGAGCGGCCACAGGCGTGGCAGTTCCCTCAGGCGCCGGCTGTGCGTTCAAAGAATTCACATACTGCGTATAGCTTCCGGGCGTATTTGCGGTGTTGTTCAACCTTTCCATCTCAAGCCGGTTCTGATCGATCTGCCCGATCACACCTTCGAACGATATGTTCATAAACGCGAAGGCCAAAAAGATTTTGTATCTGTTCTTCATATCTGCCTTACCTTCCTGTTGCGCCGACTATTGTTCCGGTCGCTCCGACCGCAGCACCTGCGCCGCCAAGCACTGTTGCACCGATAAGCGCGTTTCTGATTCCTTTCGCCTCGTCCATCTTGATCTCGTTGCACTTTCCGGAATCAAGCAGCACTGTGTTAAGCGGATTCGCAAGCGCTCCGAACATTCGCGACAACCCGTCGAGCTTTTGTTTCATCTCGCGCGCGTTCGGGTGGACGGCTGTGATGTCGGTGTCATGAGGTTCCGCGATGCGAACCGAAATTGCCTCGACCGCGTTTACGTATGTCGCGTCGATCGGATCGGTAGTTGTGCCGCCTTTCATAAGACCGTTATAGGCGACCAAAAATGTAGGACCCGCACAGCCGATTTTCCCGGCCTTGATAGCGGGCAGATAATCGGCCTTGATATCCTCGAACGTCATGGCAAGCCATTCGCGCTCGGACACGAAAGTATTTTTGTTCAAGAAGACAAGCGACGCGCACTCGCGATTCTGGATATTCTGATCGCGGAACGTTGCCGAGTTTCCGCTTGTGCGATTTTGCACGCGGATGATTTCAGGATCGTTCTGCCATGCCGAAAACGCGGCCGGCGTCATAACTTTGGAAAGCAGATCGGATAAAAGCACGACGTCCCCGCCGCCAAGCACCGCCTCGGTCGCGCTGAATACTTTGCCGGCCGGCAAAGTGATCGTGCGCTTGGTCTGAACGGTTCCGACAACCGGTGCGTAAATCATCGGATTGTCGACGACGACTGCTTCCTGCCTACGCACAGCGGCCACGGGCGCCGCCGGATTCGAACCTCCTGTGCCAAGCCGCAAACGAGTATCCGCCGCCGATCCGCGCGTAGGTATCAAGGTTTGTGCGACCACATCAACAGCAAGCGCCATCATAAGCGCAAAAATGCCCGAAGCATAAATTTTAAGACGCATAGAAACTCTCCTATTCTCGTCCGATTATACCATAAAAAAGGAGTCCGCGCAAGTATCATTGTCATACTTTTTCATCTCACCGAACCTCTCGAATCGCACGATAAGCAAGCTTACAAGCAAAGCTTTGATGGAGTGGACTTGACGCTTCCATGACCGAAAAGTTTATGCGAAGTAAGCGCCGCTAATTCGCGATGATTTCAGAGGTTCTTATTTGAAATAATTACCCGCAGCCTGCTTGCAATTATTGATCTGCGCTCTCAAAGTCGAAGCTTTGTCGGCCATCGATCCCGCCTGCCCCGCCGCGACTGCGGAACCGATAACGCCCGCGCCACTGGCGATCAAAGCTGTCGGAGCGTTTGTCCTATTCTCAAGCGTCCTGTCGACTATACCCTGCTGCTTTTTTTCCTCGTCCGATTTCTTCGCGCCGACATAGCCAAGCGAGTGCGCCGCACCGACTCCTCCCGCAACGCCCGACACGCCCGATGCGATCATGACGTTGTTGACTTCGGACTTGATCGATTGCAAAAGGCCCTCGTCGATTCCATAGCAAGCTTTCTGCACCGCATGCACGCGTTGATCGCCGGAAATGGATTTCACATCGACCGCAGATTTGCATCGCGACACTTGGTTCCAAATCCTGTCGACAAGCGGCGCAAATCCCATCAGCTGTGCAAGGTTCACGACCGATCCAGCGGTTGCGGTAATCTGGCCTGCGGTTGCTGCGATGCCGGCTATGTTCGAGGCAGTAGTTTGAGTAGTGCCTTGTCTCCTCTCATTCTGCGATATTACGTCTTCGGTAAATTTGCCTTTGTTTACGATTACATTTCCAGCGCCGGTGTAAACTCCTGCACCAAGCGCCACGCCCGAACCGATCGCTACTGTGGTAGCCCAGCCCCTCACGCTTCTGGCTTTCTTTACAAGCTCGTCAAGGTCTTCGCCGCTGATCGCGTTGCAAGCTTTGTGTATGCCCTTGATGTATTCCTCGACCGCCACGGATTCGGCGACGTCTACGGCTGCGGCAACAGCGGCTGATACGGCCGCGGTCTTAACATTCGCGACGTCGGATTTTGTTATCTGATTTTTCTGTTCGGCGCGAAGACGCTCGATTTCCGATTGAATGCCTTCTATCTCGCCTTCGATTTCTTCGACCGATTCCTCAAGCGATTCTATGCGCGCGTCATAGGGGGCCACGGCCTGCCCGATCGCCTGATCCACATATTGCTGTGAAACTCCTGAAGGGGTGGTTGTAGGGGTTGCCGAAGGCGCAACGCGGCGCCGAACCGTTCCTGCGCGAATCCTTGAATCTGGCGCAGCCTGGGCATAAGCGTCGAAAACAAAAAGCGCGCACAGCAATGCGGCAAGCGATACCTTCATGGAAATCTCCTTCGATATTATGATAGCATATTTTTAACAGCCGCGCAACAACATGGACAACTCGGGATAATAGGAAATAATATTCTTCATCTGCTCGTCGTTTTTGTTCTGTGCATAGTTTATGAATTTTAATCCCACGCTCTGCGAACCGTCGACATCCGTATTCGAAAGATATCCGAACGGCACGGGCGCGATTGGTGTGCCGGCAAGCACTGCCATCGCCCAAAACCAAAGATCGTCCGCAAGCGGAGCGAGCCGCGTGAAAAGCTCCTTGTTCGACACGTCTTTGTGCATGCAGCGCGGAGGATAAAGCGCGCTTCCGACTCCGGTCTGCAAAAGCGAAAACCTGGGCGCGCGAACCCACGGCATAAGCCAGCCCCTAAGCCTGTGCCACTTGCGATATGGTTTATCAAGCCGCACCAGGCGCACGCGATGGGCGACGACGGCGCGGGGATATTTTTTGTGCACGGCAAGAAGACGTTCGATAATCCGCGGCCGATAGATTTTATCGTCGTCGATCGTGATTATATTGTCGTCCGGAAAATCGCGCAAAGCGTGATAAAGCTTGTTGTATGATCTTATATTATCTTCGACCCACCGGATTTCGAAACGCCGGCCGACCAGTTTTTCAAGCGACGGCGGCACGCGCGCGCCCTTTGAATTTTCAAACTCGGATTTAACCAGATACAGCACGACCATATCCGGCTTCACCGTCTGTGCGAACATGGATTTTATGACAAGATGGACGCCGTTGATTCTCGCCGGAAACGAAGTAAGCGAAACTATGTTGCGCGTCCGGCTCATTTCTCGAACCTCGATTTTTTCGGAAACATTGTATCGAGGTATGATTTGATTTTATCGAACCTGCTTTTGCTCGAGGTATCATTCACCGCGAACATGGTGGGCCTATATTTTTTAAGCGCGCCAAGCAGGACGAAGTCCTTGTCATAGCAATCGTATTTTACGAATCCGAATACGCTTGCCGCCGCCCATAGCGCAAGATGCCACGCTCGCCTAGCCGCGCTGTCGCGCAACGGGTCATAAATTATGCGCCGCTCCGATATGCGCCAGTTAAGGACCAAAGTATTTCGTCCCTTGGCGTTGTCGAACATGCTAAGTATTATGCGTTGATAGTTCCCGAACGCGCGGAAAGGCGTTATGATGAACGGCGAAGGCTCGCCCATATCGCGAAAATTATCCGCGATATATGATTTCCGCATCGGCTCGAACGCATGTTTGAACGATACGTTATACGTTATTCCCGTAAAGTCTTTCACTATGCCGACCATGCGCTTTATCTTGCGTGAAAAGTGGCGGCTGGTGCGGCTCGCGCTCGACCTGTCCGGCGTGAATTTCCGCTCTTTTACGATCACGATCGGATTGCCGCGCTTGTCAAAGAAAAAGTCGGGTTTGACCGGTCGGCCTATGAACATGTCGTCGTTTGCGAATATGAAATGCTCGGATAGTCCTGGAACTTTATGAAGGAACATTTCTATCGTCGACGAGTTGAATGTCGGAAGATGCTCTTCCGGTATTATTTCCTTGTGGTCGACGATAGTTATTTTCGAATCCGTTTTAATCCACTTCGGTCTTTGGTCGTCTGTTATGACAAAGATATGCCGCACCCACGGCGCGAATTTTTCGACCGAACGCAACAGGTATTTTATCTCTTCGTTTTCACGATATCGGTTGTCCCGCATAGCCGATGTCGGAAGCTGCATTTTGTTTTTACGAAGTGCGGCGTTGCGTTTCGCGGCGATTTTCCTGTCGTCCCCGTCGACCCAAAGACAAACCAAATCGATAGGATACGCCGGCGCCATCGCGAACCTCAAACCTTGCTGTATTTGCCGCGCAGACGATGGCGGAATTTTTTGCTTGGGATAAGCATTACCGTTATATAGAGTAAGAAATTATGCAGGAAGTTTTTCAAGAATTCTGCGTGAAAAGGCGACTTGGCTGCATACTTCCACCACGTGAACATCTTGCGCGTCGGGAAGAACCATGGTTTTTTTCCGGTATAGTGTATGATTCCTATCTTCTTGCCCGGCGCGAAATCCGCATGGGTCCGATAGTTGTAGTGTGTGTCGCCGTCGAACATTTTCACATGTCCCTTGAAAGCGACGGCAAGAAGCCCCTGTTCAAAGGATAGGCATTCGTCCTTGATCAGTTTCGGAAACGATTTGTAGACTTTCGATTCCCTTATCGCTTTAAGATTGAATACAAGGACTCCGGCGTTCAATTGCACAAGCTCGCCGTATTTGTCGCCGTCGGCCATGATTTTGAATGCCTGCCCGGGCTTGAACACGATAAGATAGTTGTCGCCAAGGTCCATGGTTGCAAGCTCGTCAAGCGGACGCATAATTATGGTGTCGTCGTCCAAAAATATCACGCGGTCTATGTTCGGAAGCAACCTAAACAGGTCGAGTTTGAAATAGCAGACGCCCCCTCCGAACGGCATGTCGTCGGAATATTTTATAGATGCGTTCTTATAGTCGAACGTGATAAATTTGACGCTGGATTTCTTGTCGATTTTCGCCACGATTTTTTTCATAGTGGCCTGCGCGTCCTTGTCGGCCATCAAATCCGGCTTGGCGATTATATGTATGCGATAGGAATACCCGCGCCTGTTTTTCAACATGGATATTATGGACACGGCGGTCGACTTCCACCGCGCCTTGCCGATAGTGTAGGCGATATCAATAGTTTTCTTCATCTCTGTCCTTATTATAACACATGGGGAATTAAAAGCAAACCTCAGGGAACATAGCTAGAACCTTGACCCAATGGAAAATAGGAAGCGGCTACGCCTGTCGTATGGTTCGTATGTAATGGGATAGCCCCAGCTGAAATTCATGTGGCCAAGCGGCGATTCCCAGGCTATGCCCCAACCGTATGAGGTTCGGATCAGGTCGCTCCATAAAACATTCGACATATCGGGAACGTCGGGCCGGCCAAGCGTTCCCCAGTCATAGAATACATAGCCCGAGATTTTCGCGGCCTTGGGAAATCCAATCGGAAAGTTAAGCTGCGCCGTGCCGTTCACTTTCCAGTTTCCGCCGAACGAATAGTGCCAAAGATGCGGTTGCTCGGGCCGCGCTCCGATACCGAAATAATCGAATCCGCGCAACGAGTCGCCGCCAAGTCGATACCTGTCCGACGTGGAAAGCCTAGTGCCGCCAAGCGCCTCTATGCTTCCGGCTTCGGCCAATAACCCAAGCTGGACGTTCTGATCAAAGAAGGAAAAGAATTGCCGCGCGCTTGCATCGTGGCGTATAAAGTTTTTCGCCCCGCCGAATCCGGCATAGTCGGTTCCATACGAAAGCGTATGTCCGCTTCGTGTGTTGTTCACGAAATCGATCGTCTGGTCGCGATAGATAAGTGTTTGGCCAAGGCGGTAGGTTTGGCGCGACTCGAGGTTGTCCTGCATGACCTGGCTAAGGTTTTCGTTTATGTTCGTGGGCTGGTCGTGCCGCCACGTGAAGCGCACGCGCTGTGATAAATTGTCGTTGTATGTCCAGCTAAGCCTTGGCGCTATGCCATAGGAATCTATGTCGTATCCATACGATCGGCGGAATTTGTTTTGGGAATAGAATACGTCCACGCCGCCCATCAAATCAAGATCGAAAAGATACGGTTCCGAGAAGCTGACGTTGTAGTTGTTTTGAAGCGAGTTATACATAGCGGAAAAGCCAAGCACCTGCCCCTTGCCGCGGAAATTATTTTCCCTAATTCCAAACTCCAACAACCCGCGTTCATAGGTGCTCCATCCGGCCGAGAAGGTCATCTCGCCGGTGGGCTTTTCCTCGACCACGACGTTGATGTCGACCTTGTCGCGGTATTCGGTCGAACGAACGGGAACCGCGCGCACCCCGCTGAAGAATCCGGTTCCCATCAACCGCTGCTCCGAACCGGCAAGCAGTGTCGAGTTGAACGCGCTCGCCTCGTCGAACATAAGGTTGCGGCGTATGAACGCGTCGTGTGTGCGTGCGTTTCCGCTTATGTTTATCTTGTCGATGAATGATTTGACGGAATCGGAAATTGTAAAGATAACGACGACCTCGGATGTGTCGCGGTCGGGACGTTGCTGCACGTTGACATTAGCGAAGGGATAGCCCATACCGCCAAGCCTCCGGGTCATGTTGACGCTTGAACGTCGGGCAAGCGGATGGTCGTAAAAACGCCCCGTGCGGACAAGCACTTCGTCGCGCAAAGCCTCGGTGTCGATTTCCGGTATAGTCGATTCGATCAGGATTTCGGCTACGCGGAAACGCGAACCCTCGGTTATGTCGAAGTTGATGAAAAAGCTGGTGCCGTCGTCCGATAACCGCGCGTCGAACGAATTGATCGACGCATCCAAAAATCCGTTGTCGAAATAGAAGTTGCGCAAGAGTTCTGTGTCGTATAGCACGCGCTCCTCGTGGAACGTGTCCATGGATTCGAACACGCGCCACCATCGGAACTCGCGCGTCATTATCACTTCGCGCAAACGGGCCGACGAGAACATAGTGTTGCCGGTAAAGGTTATGCTTCGGACATAGGCCTTCTCGCCCTCCTCGATGTCGAACACGACGTCGACGCGATTGTCCGAACGCTCGAACGTGCGTGCCGAGATCACGGCGCGGAAGAATCCGAGTTGTTTGTATGTAGCCTTAAGCGATTCGATGTCTCGCCGTATGTTGTCCTCGGAGAAGACGGACCGCGGCTGCGTCGCCATTCTCTTGACTATGTCGTCCTCGCGCACTTCGGTGTTGCCGCTAAGGGACACTTCTGCGATGATAGGATTTTCCATGACTACGATTCTAAGGACGCCCTTGTCCTCCTTCATGTTGATATATGAAAAGAAGCGCGAGTTCCATAACGACTGAAGGTTCCGCGCGATGATCTCGTCGCTTACCGTATCGCCGGGTTTGATAGTGATTATAGTTTTGATAAGCGCCTCGTCGGTGCGTTTGGCGCCGTCGATTTCTATGCGCGAGATTTTTCCCGCCCACGCGTCGACCGCGAAAAACACCAGCGCTGCGAGAAGCAGGAATCTCATCTGAACAACCTGATTATGTCGTTGCCGTTGGCGATAAGCATAAGCCCTACGACCAACGCGAACCCGATGAAGAATAATACGTCTTTGACGATCGAGGGCAGCTCGCGGTCGAATATCCCCTCAATGGTCGTGATGAAAAGATGTCCTCCGTCCAAGATCGGGATCGGCAACAAATTAAAGAAGCCAAGGCTGATGGAAATGAAAGCGATTATATAGATGAAGCGCCACGCCCCTCGGCTCATAGCGTTCTCGCCGACTTTTGCGATGGTGATGATTCCGCCAAGGTCGGACGTTGATCGCCGTCCCACGATCATCTCGCCAAGAAACGAAAGAGTGCGCGTAGTTATTTCCCAAATGCGGTCGCCAGATTCCCACGCGGCGGAAAGCATGCCTTGGCGCTCGTATCCGACTACGTTTTCGGAATATTTGATTCCAACGCGCCTACGGCCATCTTCCTCGGACGGCACAAGGATAAATTCAAGCGTTTCTCCCTCGCGTAAAACCTCAAGGCGGACCTGCGGCGCCTCGCGCACCTCGCGGCTTATGTTTTCGGGATCGAAGCCGTTGACGCGCACGACGATGTCGCCCTCGCGTATATCGGCGATCTGAGCGGGCGAATTCTCGACCACGCCTGCGACGTTAAGCTGGGTCGTTGGAGTGCCGATCGTCATGAAAAGTCCCATGAAGACCAAGAAGCCGAAGGCATAGTTGAAAGCCGGCCCGGCCGCGAAAATGGAAAACCTCTGCCACCGGGTTTTCGATTCGAAATGGTCGCTGGCAAGCTTTTTGCGGTTTTTGACCTTAATCTGGCGCGCGGAATCTACCTGACCCTTAAGTTGGGCGTATCCGCCGATCGGGAAAAGACATAAACGCCATTCGGTGCCAAGCTTGTCCTTGCGGCTCCAGATGACCTTGCCCATGCCGATCGCGAACGCCTCGACCTTGACGCCGTTCCGCCGCGCGGCCCAGAAATGACCAAGCTCGTGCACGAACACAACGATTGGAAATAATATAAGAAATGCCAGCAAAGCCATAATCTCTCCTCAAGCGGGAATTATAGCAGGGGAAATTTCCTATGCAACTCCTTTCTATACAAGCCACAACCGACTGCAGGGGCGAAGCGCCATAGGCGCGCACACCTGCGTGGGGAGGCGGTTGTGCGCGTTTGCGCTCTCTGCGTTCGCTTGACAGCAAATAATCTTATATATATATTACCCTGCACATGAGATTTATCGACCCCATCAAGGACAGGCTCGCCGTCTACCGGCGCTATTTTTTCAAACGCCACCTTATCCCGTTCTACGCCGGCCTTTTCGTCTTCGCCGCCCTTATAATAACAAGCGCCGTCGTCGCTATTAATCAAGAGTCGCATCGGTTCGACCAGGTGGCGTCTGTGGACAAGGAATTCATGGATCTGAACTATTGCCTAAAATCGATTCGCGCCGGCACGGCGACGGTGCCAAGGGTTTTCATCGACACCATGCCGCTTGATTTCAATGCACAGGATTCCGGCGCCGGCAAACGCGACATGTTCATAAAAATCATGCTTCCGCTGATATTGAAAAAGAACGAGAGCCTCCGCACAAAACGCATCCGCTTCATAGAGTTTTCGGCACTACCGGAAAAATCCCGCACCGCAGAGCAAAAGGAATTTCTAAAGGGCATATACGACACATACGGCAAGTCGGGCAACTACGACGAAGTCTTCGGCAAGCTCGACGAAGTGTCTGTTTCATTGGCTTTGGCCCAGGCGATACAGGAAACCGGCTGGGGCAGCTCGAGGTTCTTGATGGACGGCAATTCGATATTCGCGGAATGGACCTGGAGCGGCGCGGGCATGGTGCCAAGGACTCGTGGGGAAGGCAAGCGCCACCGTATCCGCACATTTCCCACGCTATACGATTCGGTTGATGCCTATGCGTTCAACCTCAACCGGACAAGATATTACTTCGGCAAGCGCCAGATACGCAGGGAGTTCCGAAGCAAGAATTTGCCCATGCGCGGCGAGGCGTTGGCCCGCGGCATCGGGTCCTATGCGACCGAAAAAGGATATATCGAGGCTCTGCGCCAAATAGTGATAAGAAATAATTTGAACGACTTCGAGAAGGCCGTCCTTGCGCCGCCGTATTGTGTAGTAAGGTTTAATTAACCCCGTCATACCGGGCAACAACCCGGTATCCAGTGAAGTATATAACCCAAATCCCTCCTGCGAAGAGCTGGACGCAGGACAGCGCAA
>Ga0123356_10004734_pt1 | contig 14020 bp, 14 predicted proteins | sample TergutEmb28metaG_2_FD_92546 | JGI IMG/M metagenome (GOLD analysis project Ga0123356, IMG submission 92546) | Embiratermes neotenicus P3 segment gut microbial communities from Petit-Saut dam, French Guiana - Emb289 P3 | ecosystem: Host-associated > Arthropoda: Insects > Digestive system > Gut ...
CGACGAACACCTCGGTGACCGGGCCTGGTTCGGTCGGTGTGGGTGGGTACACCGGTGCGTCGGTGACGCCGTTGCCGGTGGTCGTGACCTTCACCGGGTTCGAGGCCAAGGTCGGCTGAGTCTGGGTCGAGCCTCTGGTGTGTGGGGGCGGGTGGTCCACAGCGCCACCCGCCCCCACCCACCGGTCTCGTGCTGGAGGGTCACGCCTCGTGATGAGGGCGTTCCCCTGAGGTCGAGCGAGGCTGCCCATGGGGCCGAGTTTTCCTCTGTTGCTCTCTGACCTGCGCGAACGGCTCAGTTCCAGAGGACGTGGCGGGATCGACGTGGTATCCTGGTGAGTCCGCGAGAAGGGGATATCTGCAGATGGCTTTCACCGTTGGGGAGACTGTTGTCTATCCGCACCACGGAGCAGCGCTGATCGAAGACATCACGACCAGGACCATCCGAGGCGAACAGAAGACCTTCCTCACGTTGCGGGTCACCCAGGGTGACCTGACCATCCAGATCCCGGCCGAGAACCTCGACCTGGTCGGTGTGCGCGACGTCGTCGACGCCGAAGGGCTGGGCAAGGTCTTCGACGTGCTGCGCGCCCCGTACACCGAGGAGCCCACCAACTGGTCCCGTCGCTTCAAGGCGAACCTCGAGAAGCTCGCCTCCGGCGATGTCATCAAGGTCGCCGAGGTGGTGCGCGACCTGTCGCGTCGCGACGCCGACCGTGGCCTGTCCACCGGAGAGAAGAAGATGCTCGCCAAGGCGCGGCAGATCCTCGTCTCCGAGCTCGCGCTCGCTGAGCACACCGCGGAGGAGAAGGCCGAGGCGATGCTCGACGAGGTGCTCGCTTCCTAGTGCCGCAGACGCCTCAGAGCTTTCGCCGCACGGCACCGGTCCAGTGAGCATCGCCGCGATCCTCACCGCTGCTGGCAACGGCACGCGCCTCGGCCACCTCGGCCCGAAAGCCTTCGTGCCCGTCGCTGGTGTGCCCTTGCTGCTCCGCGCCGCTCGTGCGCTGCTCGGCGCCCAGGCTGACGAAGATCACATCGACCAGCTGGTGGTCACCGTCCCCGAAGGGTTCGTCGCCCACGGCAGCACCCTGCTGAGCGAGCTCTCCGGGCAGGTCGACCTGTGGGTGGTCGAGGGCGGCCCGTCGCGCCAGGCGTCGGTGGCCGCCGGGCTCGCCACGCTCCACCCGGCCGTCGACGTCGTCCTCGTGCACGACGCCGCCCGGGCTCTCGCCCCGCCGTCGCTGGTCGCGCGGGTGATCGAGGCGGTGCGCGGGGGGCACGGCGCCGTGGTGCCCGCTCTGCCGGTGGTGGACACGGTGAAACGAGTCGGGCCGCCCGGCGAGACCGGGGCGAGGCCTGTCGTCGAGACCCCGCCGCGCGGGGAGCTGGTGTCCGTGCAGACCCCGCAAGGGTTCGACCGGAGCCTGCTCGACCGTGCCCACGCCGCCGGCGCCGCCGGGGCTGGTGAGGAGGCGACCGCGGCCTCGGACGACGCCTCGCTGGTCGAGGCTCTGGGCGAGCCGGTCTGGGTGGTGCCGGGTGACGAGAACGCGATGAAGATCACCACGCCTGCCGATCTGGCCTGCGTGGAACGCGTCCTTCGGGGGGCGGCATGACCAGGCTCCCGCGCACCGGGCTCGGGGTGGACGTGCACGCCTTCGACCCTGACCCCGCACCTGGGGCGACGTTGCACCTGGCCGGGCTGGAGTGGCCTGGTGAGTGGCCCCTGGCCGGGCACTCCGACGCTGACGTCGCCGCGCACGCGATCATCGACGCGATGCTGTCGGCGGCGGGTCTCGGTGACATCGGCAGCGTGTTCGGGACGTCTGACCCGCGCTGGGCGGGTGCCGCAGGTGCGGTGATGCTGACCGAGACCGCCAGGCTGGTCGCCGGGGCGGGTTTCGTGCTCGGCAACGCCGTGGTCCAGGTGATCGGCAACCGGCCACGGCTGAACCGACGCCGCGACGAGGCCCAGGCGGTGCTGTCGGCCGCCGCCGGCGGCCCGGTGATGGTCTCCGGGACGACGACCGACGGCCTGGGTCTCACCGGCCGTGGTGAGGGCCTGGCAGCCATCGCCACCGTCCTCCTCCTTCCCACGTCCTAGGGCGGTCCTGCGCGTGACGGGCAGAGACGCCCCGCCCTCCTGTCCCGGTACCCTTCCTCTGTGAGCCTGCGCCTGTTCGACTCTGCCACCCGGACGGTACGGCCGTTCGAGCCCCTGGTGCCCGGGCAGGTCGGCATCTACCTGTGCGGTGCCACCGTGCAGGCGCCGCCGCACATCGGGCACGTGCGCTCGGCGCTCGCCTTCGACGTGCTGGTGAGGTGGCTGCGCCGCAGCGGGAACCAGGTCACGATGATCCGCAACGTCACCGACATCGACGACAAGATCCTGGCCCAGTCCGCCGCTGCTGGACAGGAGTGGTGGGCGTGGGCGAGCACCCACGAGCGTGCGTTCACCGCTGCCTACGACGCGCTCGGTGTGCTGCCGCCGACCTACGAGCCGCGTGCCACCGGGCACGTCCCGGAGATGGTGGGGCTGATGACGAGCCTGGTCGAGCGCGGCCACGCGTATGTCGCCGCACCCGGCGAGGTGTGGTTCGACGTGCGCTCGTGGCCGGCCTACGGAGAGCTGACCAACCAGTCGGTCGACGGCATGGAACCAGCACCCGAGCCGGCGGACGGTCTGGCGAAGCGTGACCCGCACGACTTCGCGCTGTGGAAGGCCCCGAAGGCCGACGAGCCAGGCACGGCGTCGTGGGACACCCCGTACGGTCGCGGGCGGCCAGGCTGGCACCTGGAGTGCTCAGCGATGGCTCACCGCTACCTGGGCGACACCTTCGACATCCACGCCGGCGGGCTGGACCTGCGCTTCCCGCACCACGAGAACGAGCAGGCGCAGTCTCGGGCGGCCGGGCGCGGGTTCGCCCGGTACTGGCTGCACAACGGCTGGGTCACCCAGTCGGGCACCAAGATGAGCAAGTCCCTGGGCAACGGGCTGATGGTCTCTGAGCTGCTGGAGCAGGCTCCGGCCGTGGTGCTCCGCTACGCGTTGATCGGCGTACGGTACCGGTCGATGCTGGAGTGGACGCCGCAGACGCTCATCGACGCCGCCGCGGCCTGGGAACGGCTGTCGTCGTTCGTCGCACGCGCTGGTGAGCAGACGACGGACCTCCCCGAGGTCGAGCTGCCTGCTGTCGAGACACCCAGTGCGTTCACGCAGGCCCTGGACGACGACCTGGACATACCTGCTGCCCTTGCGGTGGTGCACGAGACCCTGAGGGCGGGCAACGCGGCCCTCGCTGACGGGCGGCACGACGAGGCGGCGCAGACTGCCGTGGTGCTGCGGGCGATGCTCGACGTGCTGGGCCTGGACCCGGTGGCCTGGCAGACCGCGAGCGACGACCGGGTGGCTCGTGCCCTGGACGCGCTCGTCGCCGCCGAGCTCGAGGCCCGGGCGGAGGCCCGGGCGGCGCGAGACTTCGCGACGGCTGACGCGATCCGCGACCGGTTGGTCACCGCCGGTGTCGCGGTCGAGGACTCCCCGACCGGCTCACGCTGGACGTTGAGCTGATGGCCGGCAACTCCGAGCGCCGTGGCGCGGTGCGCAAGCCCGGCAGCAAGAAGGGCGCCGTCGTCGGCAGCGGCGGGCGCGGCCGCAAGGCCCTGGAGGGCCGTGGGCCCACCCCGAAGGCCGAGGACCGCACCTACCACCCCGCCCATCAGCGCAAGCTCGCCGCCGAGGCCCGATCCCAGGGGCGCACCAAGGAGAGCGAGCGCCGTCGGCGCGGCCAGGAGGAGATCGTCTCGGGTCGTAACTCTGTGCTTGAGGCTCTGCGAGCGGGCATCCCCGGCAAGACGCTGTACCTGTCGTCCTGGATCGAGTCTGACGACCGGGTGCGGGAGATCGTCGCGCTGACCTCCGCGGTGCAGATGCCGTTGCGCGAGGTGGGGCGTGCCGACCTGGACCGGATGACCGACGGTGCGGTGCACCAGGGCGTGGCGCTCGAGGTGCCTCCGTACGCCTACGCCGACCTCGACGACCTGCTGGACGCCGCGGCGGAGCAGTCGTCGCCCCCGTTGCTGATCGCCCTGGACTCGGTGACCGACCCCCGCAACCTGGGGGCGGTGGTCCGCTCGGCGGGGGCGTTCGGGGCGCACGGGGTGATCGTGACGACCCGACGCTCGGCCGGGGTCACCGCCGCGGTGTGGAAGGTGTCGGCCGGTGCTCTGGCCCGGGTGCCGGTGGCCCGGGTGCCGAACCTCTCCCGCGCTCTGGCCGACCTGCGCAAGGCCGGGGTGTTCGTCGTCGGCCTGGACGGTGGCGCGGACAGCTCGATGCGCGACCTGCCGTTCGCGGCCGACCCGCTGTGCCTGGTGGTCGGCTCGGAGGGCAAGGGCCTGTCCCGGCTGGTGCGTGAGCAGTGCGACGCCATCGCGTCGATCCCGATCGCCTCGAGCGTCGACTCCCTGAACGCCGGTGTGGCCGCCGGCATCGCCCTGTACCAGGTCGCCGGCGAACGCTGACGTGCGATGCCTGCGCTGTACGACGTCCTCACCACCGTCTTCTTCCCGCTCACGGTGGTCGCGGTCGTCCTCGCTGTGCGTGCCTGGGTCGTGAGGCGTCGCTCGCGGTCCAGCCGAGTGCCGTGCCCCGCTCGTGACGAGGTGCGCGTCAGTCGTCGATGACGGCGGGGAGCACGCCGGTGTCGTCGCGCGGTTCGCCCGGCTGCACTCCGAGCACGGCGTGCTCGTCGGGGCGGCTCGGCAAGATGTTGCGGACGTAGTCGTCGGCCACCTCGGGCATCGGCACGTCACGGTGCTGGGCCTGGGACATGAACCAGCGGTGCTCGAGCAGCTCGTGATAGATCTCGGCCGCCTCCAGCTGGCCGCGCAGGTTGCGCGGGACCGCGCGCACGGCCGGCTCGAACGCCTCGTTCAGCCAGTCCAGCGCGACGAACGACTCGTCCTCGTGCTGGCGGCCGGTCGCGGCACGGTACTCGTCGAGGTCGTTGAGCAGGCGCCGGGCCTGGTTCTCCTGCACGTCCAGGCCTGTCAGGCGCATCAGCCGCCGCGAGTGGTGCCCGGCGTCGACCACCTTCGGCTGGATGTGCACGGTGGTGCCGTCGGCCTCGGTGGTCATGGCCAGCTCGTCCACGTCGAACCCCAGGTCGTTGAGCCGGTCGATGCGGGCCTGCACGCGCCAGCGCTCGGCGAAGGAGAACGACTCGACCTCGGTCAGTGCGCGCCACAGCTCCCCGTAGCGCTCGACCAGCGCGTCGCCGATGCGCGTGACGTCCGCGTCGGGGTCGAGGAGCTCCCCGGCCTGGAGGTCCATGAGCTCGCCGATGATGTTGATCCGGGCGATGTCGAGGTCGTAGGCGCGCTGACCGTCGGAGAGGCGTTCGTGCAGGTCGCCCGTCTCGGCGTCGACCAGGTAGGCGGAGAAGGCGCCCGCGTCACGGCGGAACAGCGTGTTGGACAGCGACACGTCGCCCCAGAAGAAGCCCTCCAGGTGCAGGCGCACCATCAGCACGGCGAGCGCGTCGATCAGCCGGGTCGCGGTGTCCGGGCGCAGCCCCTGGCTGAACAGCGCGCGGTAGGGCAGGGAGAACGGCAGGTGCTCGGTGATGAGCGCCGCTTCCAGGGGCTCGCCGTCCGGTGAGCTGCGCCCGGCGATGATGCCGACCGGGAGCACGCTGGGCACGTCGAGCTGTCGCAGCATGTCGTACTCGTGGTAGGCGAGGTTCTCCCTGATCTCCTTGATCGCGATCACCCGCCCCGAGAGCCTGGCGAACCGCACGATGTGCCGGGAGATGCCTCGCGGCAGAGCGGCCAGGAGCTCTTCTGGCCACCTCTCCAGCGGCACGTGCCACGGCAGGTCGAGCAGCGCGGGGTCAGGCGAGGCCGCCGTGATCCGCAGGCTCTGAGGGTGCTGCATACCGGCCACGGTCCTTCGTCACCCCCTCGTGGACGTCTGGGCGGGGGTCACGGGAACAGGTCCTCGAGCGACGCCTGGTCGTCACCGAAGGGCTCCTCGGGCGCGACCGGGACGAGGCTCTCGTGCACCGCCGTGATGAACGCCATGAGATCCTCGGCGTCGGTCAGCGACCCGGTGTAGCGCTGACCGGCGACGACGACGGTCGGGGTCTGGGTCAGCGCACCGACGGCGGTGAACGGCGTGGCCAGCATCGCCCGGTCGGTCGCCGCCCTGACCCAGGCGCGGTAGGCGTTCGTGCGCAGGCAGCCCACGGCGTCGTCGGCGCCGAGCGTCCTGGCGAGGTCGATCGTCTCGGCGTCGGTCAGGCCGTCCGTGCCGGCTGTGGGCTGTGCCACGAGCAGAGCCCGGTGCATGGCCAGCGCGTGGTCGGGGCTGTGCGAGGCGACGCAGGCGAACGCGTTGGCCGCACGCCTGGCGTAGTCGAGGTCGGCGTGCGTCCTCTCTGGTGAGCCGGTCGCCTCCGCAGCCTCGGTCGTCTCCGCGTCGTCGGCGGGTGTCGGCGTCGGGGACGTCGTGGGGGAGAGGCTTGCCGGCAGCGCCACGGGGTGGATCTCCAGCGTGGCCGACCCGCTGGTCACGGCACCGGTGATGAGGTCGCCGCCCGCCGCCCAGAAAGCCGCGCTGGCCGGGTCCGCGTAGTCGACGTAGACGACGATGTCGACGATGCCGAGGGCGCGGTCGCCGGTGTCGGTCGGGACGGGCAGGCCGCCGGCCGGGATCGGGTCGGTGAGCACGGGGGTGACCATGGTGCCGTCACCGGTCAGCAGCAGCCCGTCGCTGGCCATGTTGGTCGGGCCGGTCTGGCCGACCTCGATCCATGCCCGCACGCCGATCACCACGCCGGTGACCACACCGGCGACGAGGACTGCGGCCCCGGCCCACAGCCCTGCCCTCTTGAGCAGCGCGACGCGCCGGTGACGTGCCTGCTCGACGACGGCGCGCCTGCGGTTCTCTTCCCGGCGTTCTCTGGCCGCCTGCTTCTGGCGGGCCTCTCGTTGGCGACTCATGAGCCCGAAGTATGCCGCGTCAGACCGTTCGTCCGTCAGGGCTGGAGCAGCCTCGACGGACGACCAGGACGGGGGCCGAGCGCGTGGCCGGCCCCCACCCTGGGGACGGTCAGGCGATCCGCTCGCCGCCGGCGGCGTGGAACAGGTGCTGCTCGCCGGGACGGATCCTCACGTGGATGGTCTCGCCCTTGTGCGGGACCTGCCGCGGGTCGATACGGACGATGACCTGTGCCTCCCCGGGGCCGGTGACGACCACGTCGGTCGGGTCGGTCTCGCTGGCCAGCGTGCCATACACGAACGCGTCGGAGCCGAGCTCCTCGACGAGGTGGACCTCGACCCCGATGGTGTCCGGGGCGGAGGGCACCACGTCGAGGGACTCCGGGCGGAACCCGAGCGTGATCTTCCCGCCGTCGTCGGTGGTGATCGCGGCGAGCACGTCGGCTGCCAGCGGGATCTTGGCCGTGCCCACGCCGGCCTTGCCGTCGGCGATCGTGTAGGTGCCGATGTTCATCGCCGGGCTGCCGATGAAGCCCGCGACGAACACGTTCGCCGGGTGGTCGTACATCTCCCGAGGGGTGCCGACCTGCTGGAGCTTCCCCTCGTTGAGCACGGCGATCCGGTCGCCCATGGTCAGCGCCTCGGTCTGGTCGTGGGTGACGTAGACCGTGGTGACACCCAGGCGGCGCTGCAACGACGCGATCTGGGTGCGGGTCTGCACGCGCAGCTTCGCGTCCAGGTTCGACAGGGGCTCGTCCATGAGGAACACCTGCGGCTGACGGACGATCGCACGGCCCATGGCCACGCGCTGACGCTGGCCGCCGGACAGGGCCTTCGGCTTACGGTCCAGGTACTGGGTGAGGTCGAGGATCTTGGCGGCCTCTTCGACGCGGGTGCGGATCTCTTCCCTCGGGGTCCCCGCGATCTTCAGCGCGAAGCCCATGTTGTCGGCCACCGTCATGTGCGGGTACAGCGCGTAGTTCTGGAACACCATCGCGATGTCGCGGTCCTTGGGCTGGACGTCGTTCACCACGCGCTCACCGATGAGGATGTGCCCGGCGTTGACGTCTTCCAGCCCCGCGAGCATCCGCAGCGAGGTGGACTTGCCGCAGCCGGAGGGGCCGACCAGCACGAGGAACTCACCGTCCGCGATGTGCAGGTCCAGCCCGTCGACGGCCGGGCGCTCGGTCCCGGGGTAGATCCGGGTCGCATGGTCGAACGTGACAGTGGCCATGGTCGTGCATCCCTCCACCGGCAGGTACGTGCCGGACGATCCGTAGTGAAGGCCGGGCGCGGTCCGGGCGGGCCGCGCCATGGTGTCGACGCCGACGCACGTCGTCATCGACGGGGACGAGGTAGTGGGAAAAGACCCCGAACGAGTCAAGTATCACCCGCACCCGCACGAGCTCCCACAGCAACCCGGCCTCTGTCAGGAATGTCCAGGTTTGGTTCCGCCGTCCGGACGACCCGCCTCTAGGTCGTCCCAGGAAAGGCTAGGGATCATGGCTGCGGGTGACGTGCCTCGAGGGCGTCGGCGAAGACGGCGAGAGCAGTCACCAGCGCCTCGGGGTCGGGGACGCGGTAGGAGGCCAGGGTCTGGCCCTCACCGACCTTGATGCCGATGTCGCCAGGGCGGAGCCTGCCCAGGGCGTGCTCGTCGGTGCGGTCGTCGCCGGCGTACACGACGGTGGTGGCCTCGAGCTCGTCGCGCAGAGCGGCCAGCGCCGAGCCCTTGTCGACGTCGAGCACCGCCAGCTCCACCACGTCCTTGCCCTCGAGCACGTGCAGGCCTAGCCGGGTGCCGACCTCTCGGGCCTGGGCCTGGGCCCGCGCCGTCTCGTCGGGCCCGGCGAGGCGGGTGTGCAGGACGGCGGCGGCAGGCTTGGCCTCCACCCAGCCGCCGGGGCAGCCCTGGGCGACCTCGCTCAGCAGCGCGTCAGCCTGGGCGCGCAGGCTCTCCTGCGCCGGGGTGAGAGGGCTCATCGTCGAACCCAGCCCGGAGGGCAGCACCTGGGCGCGCTCGCCGCCGTGGCTGCCGATCAGCGTCGTGCCGACCGGCACCCGCGCGAGCCGTGCCAGCACGTCGACCCCCCGCCCCGACACCAGGGCCAGCCGGACCCCCACGGCGGCCAGCCGCTCGAGCTGCCGCACCCCGTCCGGCAGTATCCGCGACCTCTCAGGATCGTCCTGGAGCGGCGCGAGAGTCCCGTCGAAATCCAGCGCGACCAGCACGGGCCAGCGCCCGCCGTCCCCCGCGAGGTCGACGAAGGCCGCCTCCAGCGTTCGCAACCCATCCACCGGTTCGTTCATCGCACCTCTTTCATTCGCCGTCGCGGTGTGCTCGTGCCAGGCCACCGTATCCCCTGCGTGAGCGCCCCCACGGGAGGAGGGACCACAACGCAACATGGTGTGGTGCAAAGTTGTTCCCGTTCATCGGGAGTCGTTCTGTGCATGACGTCGGGCCCGGTGTGTGGCGAGGTCTGCTTCACGCAGCGGAACTGGCAGGCGGCTGGCCTTCTCGACCAGGCTCAAGGTGACGGTCACCGCCGTGTTGAGATCGATCCAGTTACCGACAGAGACGAACACCGGCTTAACTCCCTTCCTGGTGCGAACTGCTGCGCCCAGAACTTCTTCATCGGCAGCGATCTTCGATATCGCTCCGAACTCATCTGCAGGCGATTTATAATCAGCGTCGCCTACCCGATAATAAGTCTTTGCCACGCCGACCGTCGGTCGATCCACGAGGAAAGATGCCTGTGTGGCGATTCCCATGCGGCGCGGATGAAGAATTCCGTTGCCGTCGAACAAGAACAGGTCTGGAGGCATATTCAACTGGGCGATCGCCTCCTCCAGCAACGGAAGTTCGCGAAACGCCAGAAGTCCAGGGAGGTAGGGCACGGTCGGTTGCCCGACGGTCGTCACTGTCTGGATCACCTCGTGAGTACGGTAGTCCACGACCACCACGCAGCACGCCCCGCGCTCGACTCCATCCTCACTGGTCCAGTAGGCCGTATCAACTCCAGCCACCAGTCGCAGATCCTCAACGTCAACCTGGTTCACCAGGTCGATACCCTGGGCCAGGCGAGTCTGTTCGGCCTCCAGTCGTTTGAACAGGTCCATCGGTCTACCCTTGCGCAGCCCAGTCTAGGTACGCGTCCCAGGTATCCCACGTCATCCCGGTCTGCTCAGCAACCACCTGGCCCAGTTCATCCAACTTTCGGAAAGCAACAGGTTTTCCACGGCACCACAACGAGACTTGCGCCAACGAGCCAGAGGTTGAAAATTCGTGACATGTACCGTCGAGTCCACCCATCGAGCCCCCTACTTTCCGAAGTGTCCCATCAGGGTAGAAATGAGCCCAGCGTCCTACCGGATCGCCGTTGACACGAAATTCATATCCCGCCAGCGAGCCATCAGGATGTCGCGCAAACACAAGGCCCGTCTGTCTCTGTTCCCCAGGGAACTCGTCTCCTGGTTCTGTCAAGCCCAGGCGGCTGATGTCTTGTCCGTGGGTCATCACATACTCAGGTGGCAGCACAAGGAAGTCAGCCATCGTCGATGTCTTGAATCTGCGGACAGCGCGATCTAGGCAGTTCGACCAGTCTTCGTACGAGGAATTTTCCACGACCAAACCCGTGTCGTCAAACCGGCGGGAAGCTCCTAGCGTTCCGGTGCAGATGAACGCGATCTCTCGCAGCGAACCCGACTCGGAAAATTCGAGCCTCGTCCCATCGAAATGGCGAATTCTCTCGACTGTCCTGTTGTGATGATATGAGACTTGTTGCCCTGTGAGGGTGCCGTCAGCGTAGATCGCGTACGTAGCGATACTTCCATCAAGATTCCATGCGCAGGCCAATCCGGTGAAAAACACCTCCTCGCTGCTGATCGAGTCGACCAGCACAGCCCTGTCTCCTGAGTCATCGGTGTCCCACTCCCAGTCACCATCATGAGCGCGCAAATATTCTTCGGGCAATATGAATTTCTGAACGCCAGCAGCAGTGATAGCGGACACAGGCTCTCCTTCGCTCTGGTGGTAGGGCTGGTCTAGAGAGGTGACAGGCAGGGATCGCTGCTCAAAAGTGGCCGGGATGCCGTCGGGCCGCAACTCGAAGTATTTCCCATCCGCTTCGCCGATCTGGTCGAGGTAAGGTCCATAATCACGGATGAACGCCTGGGCGTCGTCGTAGCGGATGATGGTCAGGCCGGTGGTGTAGAGCCGACGATCTCGTCGCAGTGCTCGGGCCCGGAAGCGTAACGTTCCGGCCGGGGAAGTCTCTCCGGCCTGTCTACACTTCGCGGCCTCAGAGCCAGCGCGGCTCGGAACCGATCGACTGTACGAGGTCACTTCCAGACAGAGTGCCACCGCTCATCGACGAACAGCGGAGCGCCGTCCGGGTCGAGGTACGAGGCGCGCAGGTCCTCCAGCGAGGCGTCGCCGATCCATGAGAATCTGACGGCTTCACCTTTATTGAGGGTCGCGCGCGAACGTCCGTTGGGGTCGAACAACTGCCATCGTCCTTTCGGGTCAAGTCGGGCCGTCCAGCCCGGCGCCAGAGGGCTCTCTTGTCGTGGCCCGTAGATACGCCCCATGCGTCGACGGCTCCGGATGGAGGAACCCATCTCAGCCATCAAATATCGGTCAACATCATCAATATCTGCGGCTGACATGACAAATCCCTCCGGGCTGCCACGTTCAACCCACGTCACGGTGAACACTCCAGAGGCTTCCCTCAGATAGCGGCGAATCTCGCCACCCGGAGTCTCGAGACTCCAAACATCATCTATGTACCGCAACTCGAGTCCGGCCATGTCTGCATATTCGATGAACTCGGGAGAGTAGGGAGGTCGGCTCATCTCAGCGCTCACGCTAGCATCACTTCCAGACAGAGTGCCAACGCTCGTCGACGAACAACGGGGCACCGTCCGGGTCGAGGTAGGAACTCCGTATGTCCGCGAGGGAAACATTGCTGAACCATGAGAACTCGACGGCTGCGTCATCATAAAAAACAGCACGATCGCATTTATCGGGGCCAGTCAAACGCCAGCGGCCGTCCAGCCCTACGACCGCTACCCACCCCGGTGCCAAGTCTGTCACGTTCCACGGGGTGAAGATAAAACCTAGACGCCGGCTGCTGCGGATGGACGAGCCCATGCGGATTGTCAGGTAACGCTCGATATCGGTGGCGTCTGGTGCGGACATGATATAACTCTCAGACTCAGCACGATCTGCTCGCGTCAAAACGAACATACCAGAATTTTGCCTCAGATAGATCCGCGTTTCGCCACCCGAATTTTCGAGAGACCACTCTCCATCTGTCTCGTACGGCTTATAGCCTGCTGATTTCGCGTACTCAATGAACTCAGGACTGTAGGGGAGGATGGTCATCTAAGCACTCCTTTCCGTAGTGCCCATTCCACGGTGACTGGTTTCATGTTCTCGTCGAGCACCCGCAACTGAGTCCCTCCGCCTGGCCGTCCGAAGCCTGGGGCGATCTCGCTGGCCTCGATGCGCCACCCCGGTGGCAGGTGACCGGTCAGCTCGTACTGGAAGTACGGCAGATTAAGAGAGGTAACGGGCAGGGGCCCTTGGCGATCCCAAACAGTTCAGGAAAGTTCTTCATCCTCAGAACGAAGCGACCCCCATATCTTTATCTGATCTAACGCAACTTCTGTCGAAATTCTGACCAGCTCGTTGTCGTACATCGCCAAATCGTTCATGGCGATTGCAGAGGTGGGGCGCCATTTTCCGTCCTGACCTAATGTGCTATCTTTAACGACCACTCCATCAACCATGCAGCGACGAGCGACGCCCCGCGGAGCCTCCAAGGCGTCTCCGGGCCAGTAGATGAAGTAGTACTGCCAAGCCGGGTCGCTGTCCTTCGGCAACTCGGGAATCCTGTCTTCTGTCATGTCGACTCCTTATCATTGACGCGGCGGGAGGATGATTTCTATCCCCTTTGGCAGCGGGACCGCATTGAAAGCACCGGCTTGAGCCTCATTCAACTCTCTCCGTCGAGCCTCCGACGTCTCTGGCAACCGAGCTTCCTCGTACCACGGATGCGTCATCTCCTTCGCGTGGAGACTCGATTCTGTATGGAATTGGATCTCAAATCTCTGTCCATCCGGAGAGTGCCACTGAGAATTGATCCCCTGGTACACGTCGGGCTTTCCGAAGGTGAGCTTCCATTGTCCTTGGCCGGTCCACCGAATCCCTGCCTCTCCAAGTTGTTCGAGAATTGAGTTAACGCCAGCCCCAAACGCTTCGTCGGGGATCACGTAAGTGTATCTAACCGCGTCGCCTGTAACATTCAACTTCGCGTCTACGGTCGCGACAGATCGCGGATCGCCGATTTCACCCAGCTCTGTGGCTATTTTTCGGTAGAGCGACTCAGTGGTCTTCAGCCGGTACTCAAGTCCAGAAAGACGGACTCCGGCCTGGTCGACGTGTGTTCCAATCAGGCGTGCATCGGTCCGTTCTGCGATCTGTTGAAGCTCTACCGTGATTCGCGGTTCGATAGAGGCGGCTCGTTGCATATAGACGTCAACAGCACGGGCCTGTTCTGCTGTCAGGCGAAGCCCCTCACCTCCGTCCCACCCGCTCACAGGATCGACATGTGGGTGTCCGTCGTTGTGACCGCCAACGTCAGCGTGGCCCCTTGGTGCGTCGTGCGGGCCTTCCGGCGCACGAGGTGAGTCGAGGCCGCCGCCACCAGGCGTGATGGCGCCGCTGTCTGTGGTACCAGGTGTGGTGCCTGAGGTGCTGCCGGTGTCGACCCGAGAGGCCTCGGCACTGTGTCCCGAACCGCCGCCTGTTGAAGAGCCAGAGGCTGAGGCTTGTGCTCCGTGGGTCGCTGCGCCTCCTGGCCCGGCTGTGGCGCCGAGGCCGCCGGCGCGGGTCTGTCTGATGAACGGTGGGCGGGGTCTGGCCTGACACGCCGGGCGAGGGTCTGGCGGGGAAGCAGGCGGTATGACCGAGATGATCGAGCCTGTGGTGCTCGAAGCAGATGAGAAGCAGC
>Ga0123356_10004735_pt1 | contig 14018 bp, 14 predicted proteins | sample TergutEmb28metaG_2_FD_92546 | JGI IMG/M metagenome (GOLD analysis project Ga0123356, IMG submission 92546) | Embiratermes neotenicus P3 segment gut microbial communities from Petit-Saut dam, French Guiana - Emb289 P3 | ecosystem: Host-associated > Arthropoda: Insects > Digestive system > Gut ...
ATCAGGCTGGCTTTCAGCTTAGCTGCGTTGCCAAAACCGAAGTATTCGCCTCCTGTGAGTTTCGCCACCGACTCAGGCAGGTTGCGTTTGAACCCGTCCCGTGCGGCGAGATATGCCACCCGCGCAACGCGTAATGGCGGGACGAGATCGCTTGCGCAGTCGAGCGCCTGGACACTGCGCCTGCCGTGTGCGTCCGGGTCGGCATCGGGGTCATGGCTCATGCACCCGCCTGCCGGGTAAGGGTCGTGGGAAGAAGAACTCCCGGGAAGTTTCGAGGCCTCGTGCTCCACGGCCTGTTTGGTGCTCGAAAACGCGAAGCTATAGATCGTCGTATTGGTGTCGTCTACGGCACGGATCGCATCTTCTAAACTTGTTTGGCTGCGGCCATCCATGGTCTCGCTAAACAGCAACACGGCACGGCGGTAGGGCGGCGGCTGGTTACGCAAAAGGTCGACGCCGAAGGCGAGGGCGTCGAGGATCGCCGCGCCAGGATCGCCCTTCGGAAGCGCCGCAATGGCCTTGGCCGCCGCATCTATATCCGCTATGAAGTCCTGTTCGAGCCGGGGCTTGCTGTCAAAGCCGACGACCGCGACGCGATGCGGGACGTTGCCGATAACTGCGTCCAGCACGCCCGCCAGATCGCGGTAGTCATCGAGGTGAAAGGCACCCTGCCCGCCGGTCTCGACGATTACGGCCAACGCGAGAGGCTGAGAATCAGTATCGGGCTCAAGCCGCAACAATTGAGGAACCCCGTTGTCGGTGAGGATGAAATCGCCGGCGGTGAGCGAAAATACCGGCTCGCCGGCCTTGGTTTTCACCAGCACCGGCACGAGCACCAAATTCGAGCGCACGGTGAGAGGCGGCGCTTGCGGGCCGGGCTGGCTCTCGGAGCTGTCCGATGATTGTTTAGCGATCCGCGCGCCAAAGGCGGCTGCACCGGAAAACCAAAACAAGAGCACACCGGCAAGAACGGGCTTCAATCGCCTCCACATGGTCAGACTTCCAAGGTTCCACTACGCTCGCGGGTTCTTCTCGGCGCCCCTATCCGCTTCGGCTGGGAGTAAGCACCTTTAGCAAGCATCAGGTTTCTGGATCGCGGGGGTTCCGCACCGAGCCAAGTTCCATGGGCAAGACTCGCCCTCGACGACGTTTTGTCAGGAAAGCAAGCCCCCACTGCAGCAACACGAACAGGCGATTGGCAAATCCAACCAGAAAGTAAACGTGCACCACCGCCCAGAGTGCCCAGGCTCGGAAACCCGCAAACCTCCAGAAGCGCAAGTCGGCGACGGCGTAGATTCGGCCGACGATCGCAAGATCACCCTTATCCCAATACCAGAAAGATTCCGGACGACGTCCCGCTAGACGGCGCCGAATGACATCCGCAACGTACTTACCTTCCTGTATAGCGGGTTGAGCTACTCCGGGCATAACCATCGGCGTTCGGTACTTGAGGCCCAATAGATTTCGAGCCGGAGCAACGACGTGAGCGGTGTCGCCAATGACAAAAACTTCCGGATGATCAGCTACGGTCAAGTCCGGTCCCACCACGATCTTCCCGGACTTGTCTGTTTCCGCACCCAACCACCGCCCGGCAGGAGACGCAAGCACGCCAGCTCCCCAGAGGACGGTGCCGGCCGGAATTCTCTGTCCGCCCACCAGAATGCCGTCCGAATCCACACTCGTAACCGGGGCGTCAGTGAAAACCTCGACGCCTAAGCTCTCCAAGTGCCGTTGCGCCTTGAGAGAAAGAACCTCAGGATAGGTGGGCAGAATGCGAGACCCAGCCTCATAGAGAAGAATCCGAGCGGATCCGGGGTCTATATGCCGAAAATCGCGCGCCAAAGCCATGCGCGACATTTCGGCCAGGGTGCTGGCCATCTCGACCCCCACGGTCCCCGCGCCCACGAGTACAAACGTCAGGAGGCGGCGAATTTCCTCAGTTTGCGCTTTAGACGTCGAAGCCAGTGCTTCGGCTCGTTCGAATGCAAGCAGGATTTTGCCTCGAATCACGTCGGCATCATCGAGTGACTCGAGTCCCGGCGCAAAGCGGCGCCATTCGTCGTGCCCAAAATAGTTGTATCGGATGCCGGTCGCCAGGATGAGGAAGTCGTACGCTAAGTCTCTTTGTGTCAGATGAACGGTGCGTTGCTGCGGGCTGACGCCCGTGACCTCCTCGAGCAACACATCAACATTTTCTTGATCACTGAGGATTGAACGCAACGGCCCTGCGATCTCATCGGCGGAAAGCAGCCCCGTCGCAACCTGGTACAGCATAGGGCGAAAGAGATGATAATTCCGTTTATCAATCAGCGTCACCCGAATCGGAGCCCCCCGTAAGGCGCGAGCCGCGGAGAGTCCTCCGAAACCACCACCGACGATGATCAAATGCGGTATCACACCTGGAGCCAACTCACTCCAACCCGTTTTCATGAGATGAGCCACGACATGTCTGTGATTCGTTGACGGACAACGATTTTTTTCGAAGTTTACTACGACCACGTATAACCCAGACCAGGTATTTCTGAACTGCTCAGGCCAGGAGGCACTTCGATAAGGTCTCTCGCCGCGTACTCGGAGACCTGAGCACCGAACCGCGTGACAGGAATTAGGCTGATCGCAACCAGTCAATGTGCGTGAGAGTCAAAAGTGCGAATAATCTCGATCAACCCGACGTTGCAATCTTTGGGATTTGCACAGCATATGCCTCTCCCGGCACTGGACGCGGGATGGACTGGTCGGGAAGGCGTGCGGGAAAGGCTCTCCATCCGCCGTCGCGTATCCGAGCGATTTCTGCTTCCCCAACTGGCCGAAGCAGCACGGACTGCCTCCATGGGCTCCAAATCAGTTCATTCGTAGGTTCCGGATCCCATTGCGGAGCGCAATGAAAACATCGGCGGGGTCCTGCGCCTCTCTACCACAGCCATGCTCGACCTGCGTGGCTTAGGTAGGCTGGCTGTTGATCGGGGAGCCATGCCCGGATCGACTCTGCCAGGTGGCGGGCTCGGGATTGCACGCCCGCCATTCTCCATTCTCCTGCTTTTGCATAGAGGGGTACATCCGCGGCGCCAGCGAAAAGCGATCATTCCCGCGCAAGTTCGCGTTCGGCGCGCTCCCACTCATCTGGCGTGTTGACGTTGCGGAAGATCGAGGAACTGTAGCCTGCACCCGTCAGTTCTTCCTCTGAGATGCAACGTATGGTCACAGAGGGAAAGAGCGCGTCGATTTTGTTTCTACCCTCTGCCAGAGCTCGTTCCGCGACCTCCACGAATTGCCGGCGGTATACAGCACAAAGCGGCTGGAAATATCCATGGGCTGACGGCACGGTGATCACCGCACCGAACGACTTCGCCCGTTGGAGAAGATAGTCGAGAAATGGAGCGGTCAGGAATGGGAGGTCGACTGCAAGGATCAGGTTCCAATCCGACTCGGAGGCCGCAAGCGCCGCATGAATCCCCCCCAGAGGGCCGCGATCGCGAAAAATATCGCGCACGACGCGACCGTAGGTAGTGAATTTCTCCGGATCTCCGACAATTGACACCTCTGGCGCAACCTGCCGGGCCAGCTCTACCGCGCGGGCGACGAGCGGCCTGCCTGCGAGCTTCAGGAATGCTTTGTCTGAGCCCATGCGCGAACTCTTTCCTCCGCCTAAAATGAAGGCGGTTATCGAGTCGGTGGCGCGATCCAACACTTCCCTAACCTCCAATCCGGAATGGCTCCTCAACCTTTCGCCCCAGGGAGTGCCCGCGCACGGTGGTTCCCAGCTGACGGTCACGACCGGCACTGTGCATGAGAGGCCCGGAAGCGCCGGTCACGGTTATGTTGTAGCTCCCGGCAGGAGTTCCCCGGAGTGCTTGAAGATGTGTAAGCATTGCTGCCACAACCCAAACAGAAGCCAAGCGCGGGGAGCATGGTGACTGCAAACAGAGGATTACGTTCCATCTGGCTGTCCCGACCCCGGCGGCCAGGACAAACCCCAGAATACTAATACCAGCCGACTCGAGGCTGGCCGTGAATCTTGGGCGCCAACCAGGTCGCGTCGGAAACCGAGCCAGAGCCATGCGGCCTGTTAAACGCCGGCCATCCTGCAGATGCGCCGTTCATCATAAACTCCCCCTATGGAACGAATCGATAGCGAATAATCGACGCATGAAATCAAGCAACGCAACTTATTGGGCGTGTCAGATCGGTGGGTGGGGCGCATATAGCGCACTCGGCACCACTGCTGCGGTGATGGAAAACGGCTGGCGGCCAAGCATCATCGTCGGCTACTGCCTGTTCTTCCTCTATAGCATGAGCTTCAGCCACTTGCTCAGGCGTCTGGCACTCCGACGGGGCTGGCTGAGTCTTACCCCAGCGAGGGCGCTTGCTCGTCTGTCAGCGGGCGCCATTCTGATCGCCACGATACAAACCGGGCTTGTGGTGGGGGTTTACAGCGCGATCGAGGGGAGCCTGGGAGACTGGCGTCAGCCGTCTTCCATCGTATACATGTTTCTCTCGCTGTCGGTAGTGGGCAACATCTGGGTCATTCTCTATTTCTCGATAACATCACTTCACCACACGCGAGAGTTGCGGCGCAATGAAACCCAGATGAAGCTTGCTCTAAGCGAAGCCGAGTTACGAGCCCTCGAGTCACAACTGAACCCCCATTTTCTTTTCAACTGCCTAAACTCGATCCGGGGGATGGTCAGTGAAGATCCGCAACAGGCTCAGGACATGATCACGCGCCTGGCAAACATCCTTCGCTACAACCTGCAACGGGACCGGCGCCATACCGTGCCCCTGGCCTCCGAAGTGGAAATCGTTTCCGACTATCTTGCCCTTGAGTCCATTCGCTTCGAAAGTAGACTGCGGGTACACATCGACATTGACGATGCAGCTCGCGAAGTTCCTGTGCCCCCCATGCTGTTGCAGACGCTCGTCGAAAACGCAATCAAACACAGCGTCGAAGACCTGCCCTCCGGTTCCGAAATCTCCATACGAGCTTCCCTCGACAACAACTCCCTCCGAATTTCCGTGGAGAATGCGGGCGAGTTGATTGAGGAGCAGGCAAGCTCCACCCGAATTGGGCTGGCCAACGCGCGGGAACGTCTGCGCATTCTGTACGGCGATCGCGCGACCCTGCAACTCACGCCACGCTCGGATGGGCGGGTCGCTGCTACTCTTCTGATTCCACGATTTTCATGAATGCACTGATTATCGACGACGAGCGGATGGCCAGACAGGAACTCAGGCGGCTCTTGTCGGCCCACCCGGGCATCCAAATAGCGGGTGAGGCAAATAGCGGCGAACAGGCTCTCGAGTTGATCTCACGACTCACTCCGGATGTGATTTTCCTGGATGTGCAGATGCCAGGAATGAGCGGCTTTCAGCTCCTTGAGCTTCTGGATGACGTGCCGCAGGTAATCTTTACCACGGCCTACGATGAATACGCACTCAAAGCATTTGAAGTGAGCGCTCTCGATTATCTGGTGAAACCAATCGCACCAGCGAGGCTTGCTGCCGCAGTCACAAAGCTTCGCCCGCGGCAGGACAGAGTGCGTCTGGAACGGGTTTTCGTGAAGGATGGCGAGCGCTGCTGGTTAGTTCGAGTGTCCGATATTCTTCTCCTCGAGTCGGAGGGGAATTACACCCGACTCCACTTTGCAAATGAGCGGCCGCTAGTTTACCGCTCTCTGGCAACGCTTGAGGAGAGGCTTGATCCCGCGGTCTTCTTCCGCGCTGGGCGCCAATGCATCCTCAATCTGAAGTGGGTAGAGGGAGTCGAGACCGGCCTCGGCGGCAATCTCACCGTCAGGATGCGGGGTGGCAAATGCGTTGAGCTATCCCGGAGGCAGTCGATCCGATTCCGCGACGCATTCAGCCTGTAAGAAGTCGGCTATTCGAAAGAGTTCTGAGCCTCTGGTGACCGTCGGCCGATCGTTATCAACATCAACGGTCCTCCCGAAAAACAGGTATACGCTGGCCTGCCGAAAACTCACAATGCGACGCACATTGGCCAGCTCTGCTGTGACTGGCACGCGATTGTGGACGTTGGGGCGATTTGGACTCGATCCCGAAGTACGGTGAGCGGTTCCGGCGGGGAGAAACCATCGGCACAGTATTCGTCCAATCGACCATTAATCAGTCGTGAGTACATGGGCACCGCTGCTTTTGCAAACGCGCCCAAGGTTCTCCACGAGGACGAAACCTCTCGACGAGGGTAGCCCAGGTTTTGGAGCGGGCCCAAGCGAAAGCGGCGTGACCCTAAGCTCCTGCGGCTCTCTTCACAGCACGGTGATGACTTTGACTGCTGTTCGGCCTGCTTTGGGCCCAGGGAGGAATCAAATCGCCCGACAGCCCTGTTTGCGAAGTTGTTGTCTTAGAGCTATCTTGTTGAATTAACTTAGGAAATCGCTTTGCTTGGCTCTCCCCTCCGGACTCCGCCCTCCGTCGAAGAGGAAGTCACATGAGCGATGGCGCATTGTGTCGTAATGCTGACGATTTTCTTCGAAAGAAATGTCAGGGTTCAGGCTGCTGGCGTTTAGTTTTTGACTAGCAGCCGTCTGTCTCCTCATCGGCTTCGGTGACCGAATACTGCGAGGCACGGATCTGCGTTAGGGTTAACGACATCCTGTCATTTTTGGGGTGCATCTGATGGATAGCGTGGAGAACGCAACTTCGATGAAGGTGCTAGTAATTGATATCGGCGGGAATAACGTTAAGATGCTCGCCAGCGGCCACAAGCAAGCGGTGAGGTTTCCATCCGGCCGCAGCCTGACACCCCAGAAAATGGTCGCCAGAGTGAAGAAGCTGGCAGCCCATTGGCAGTACGATGTGATCTCCATAGGCCTGCCGGGACCGTTTCTGTTCGGAGAATTGGTCTTGGATCCGGTCAACCTTGGACCGGGCTGGGTCGGCTTCGATTTCAGCAACGCTTTCAAGGCGCCTGTAAAAGTCATTAACGATGCTGCTATGCAAGCTCTAGGCAGTTACCGTGGCGGGAAAATGCTCTTCCTCGGACTGGGCACAGGACTCGGAACTGGGGTGGTTATCGACAGCGTAGCCGAATCGAGAGAGCTAGCACACTTTCCTTACCGGAAGGGCACATTAGAGGACTATGTCGGCGTACGCGGAATGAAACGGCTAGGCAAAAAGAAGTGGCGGAGAGAGGTTGACAAGATCGTGACCCAGCTCGTGCGCAGAATCCACGTCGATGACGTCGTACTTGGCGGCGGGCAGGTGAAAAAGCTGAAGAAGCTGCCCGAAGGCTGTCGCGAGGGCTCCAACGCCAACGCTTTCATCGGCGGCTTTCGTCTCTGGGAAGGAGCCGCCGCCGCAGAAAAGCCAAGAGCGAAGGTCCTGAAACTGGGTTCGAGAAATCAAGGAGAGAGCGCCTGACGCGAGTACGCTTCCGAAGACGTCAGAGGCAGCTCGGGAACCTCCTAAACCGGAAGACCTTCCTCGTCACGAGACTCGCCGAAGGTGGAGTGCAACTGGCAGTACAGGCAGCGGCGGCGGTAGTCGGCGAATCACGCGCGGGCGGGTGAGTCTCAAGAGCGAAACTCCGTTGCCATCTTTCGGACGGCCCCTAAGACTGGCGCAAACCGGCGGCGCAGGTTGAAGCAGGAATCCTCCGCCTTTCGGACGGAGGAGTGTCAAAGGTTCTTCAAGCGAACAATCTGGCGGATATGGTGCCTGCCATGCAACAGGTGGAATCTGCGCCACTCGGGCGCGGTAAGCGGGCCGAGGATGGGGTGGTTGGCCACGGGCGTTCGGGGACCAAAGCGTTCCTCACACCGGACGATCAGCTCGTCGATGCGAGCGATGTTGTTGAAGAGTTCGCTCGTCAGCCGTTCGACGGGAGTGCCTCGCGGAAGCACCTGCTCCGATGCCTTGCGTTTTGGGAAGTATCCAAGCCACATGACGACACGACGCTGCCAGCGTTTTGCCTTTCGCTCCGGGCGCGAACGCGCCTGGTTCGAAGCGAGCGAACGTTCCAGGTTCCGGATGGTTCCGGTATAAGTCAAGTTCAGATGATCGAGTATCTCCGAGGAGCTCCATTTCCCTTCCGTATGGCGGGCGAAATCATCCCCCGACATTCCTTCGACCGCGTTGGCTATGGCGGCCCGCAGTTCGAGAAGCGTGGGATGCATGTCTAGTAGAATACCTTGAACAAGTTCAGTCCTAAATTTCTCTCGCCAGGGGTGTTATGAACAGGTTTGCCTTGATTATGCTGTCGCTCGCGGTCCTTTCGGGATGTACGTCCGCACCCGCTCCCGAGGAGGAGAAGCCGCAACCGCCCGAGCTCGTTACCGGCCGCAGCGCCTTTCAAAAGCTTTATGTCTCGGCCCACGGATGGGCGGGGGATGCGAAGGCGTATCAACTCGAGTCGCAAGTGGTTGGAGACAATCATGGAGCGGAGGGAAAAGCCGTTGTCTGGCGCGCCGCATTTGCTTCGGAGACGCAGCGCAGCTCGAGGCCTTATGTGTGGTCGGGGATCGACTCGCCGGATGCACCTTCCCGCGGGGTGTCCCCGGGCGCGCAAGACAACTTCACGCCCGGAAACGCCTTCGACGCGAATTTCCTCAAAATCGACTCCGACAAAGCTTACCAAGTGGCGCAAAAGCATGGCGGAGACGCAATCCGGGGAACTCCCATTACCTACCGGCTCGAGTGGGCCCCGGGCGAGAACAAGCTGGTTTGGCGCGTGATCTACGGATCTAGCCGGAACGATGCCCGGCTGGTCGTCGACGTCGACGCCACCACGGGGGAGTTCCTGAGAAAAGAGAAATAAGCCTTCGGGGGAAGCAGCTCGCAAGGATCGCTGCTTCCGCTCGCCCTGGGCTCGCCCGCAGCGTGCGCTCCTAGTTCCCGCCGCCGTTGCTGTTCACCGAATCCCGTATGCAGTACTGATCGAACGCACGCTTGAGTTCGTTGGCCAGATCGAAAGCGTCGCGGTGTTCGATATCGCTGCGTTGCATCATGTGGGCCAACTTGCCGTCGCGAAACAGAGCGAGCGATGGAGAGGATGGCGGATAGCCGGTGAAATAGGAGCGGGCGCGTTCGGTGGCTTCGAGATCCTGGCCGGCAAAGACGCTGAATAGCCGATCTGGTTTTGAGGAATGCAGGAGTGCCGCACGCAAGGCAGGGCGCATGCGTCCTGCGGCGCAACCACAGATAGAATTGACCACCACCAGAGTGGTGCCCTGTTCCACCAGTGCCAATTCGCGGTCGACATCCGCCGCGGTTCTAAGTTCCGAAATTCCCATTCGCGTGAGTTCTTCCCGGATCGGAGTCACCATGAGCTCTAGGTACATTAACCCTCCCTGGGCCAAGCATGGCCCGGCCTCATTTTACAATTCCGGCGAGGCGGGCGGGCATTCATTTCCTTCTGGGCAGACTAGAAGTGTTGTGGGCCATGTTGGTGAAGGTGAACCCGATGCAGGGATCGGTGTACAAGAGTCCTTAGCGGTCGCATGGCGTTCAGGGTGTCCGGTATCCCCCGGCGACGGTCCTTCGGCTCTCACGTTTCTCGCGACCGGAGGGCGCAAACTGGTGGTGCTTGGATCCGCATGCGGTTGTGAAGGCTCTCCACTCCACCTGGCAAGCGTCTTCAGAGCGAAAATCACGATAGATCGTGGGGCGAAATAAAAGCTTTACCAACGGGTAAGCAGGACGCACGGCAAATTTAACCGAGGTACCAGTCGAGAACCTGGCGGCCAAAGAAAAAGGCCACCAGGCCCATGCTGCCGAGAAAAACCCCGAACGGCATCTGATACCTTCGCAATGCCACCATCGCCGACGACCAGGCTCGCTTGCGCGCGGTTCGGCCGGACTCGTGAAAGACGCGTACCCGCCGCTCGGTCCGCTTGATCCACACTGCCAGAACCGTCGCCAGCCCGAAGGCGCTGCCCGCCAGAGAAGCCGCGAAGATGGTCAGAATGGTCAGCCGCAGGCCGACAAAGGAGCCGATCATGGCCATCAGCTTGACATCGCCGAGCCCCATACCTTCGACTCCGCGCGCGCGCAGGTAAATGGCGCCTGCTCCATAGAGAAAAGACGCCCCCGCCAGAGCGCCGAGCGCAGCATCCATCAACGAAAACACTCTGCCGGAAACATCCGGGCCTGCAGGAATCGGAAGGACGCCCGGCAACAGGATTGACAACAGGTCGTTCACCGGAACAAACCAGCTGAACCCGAGACCTAGGGCCAGTCCCGGAAGCGTCAGCTTGTCCGGCAACAGATGCGTTTCCGCATCGGTTGAGATCAGGCCCAGCAAGAGAAATCCCAAGGTCGCACACTTCAGCGTCGCCAGAGTCAGACCAAACTGCGTGTAACAGACGAGAAACATCGAGGCGGTCAACAACTCGACCATCAGGTAGCGGGCGCTGATTCGCTGATGACAGTCGCGGCAGCGGCCACGCAAGATCAACCAGCTGAGGACGGGAACGTTGTCATAAAAACGGATCGGCCGGGTGCAATGCGGACACGCTGAACCCGGCGCCACGACTGACATTTCCCGGGGTAACCGGTAAATGCACACATTCAGGAAGCTGCCGAACGCGAGTCCCACGGCAAAAATTCCTGCTGCGATCAGAGGGTCCACAAGGCTCCCCAGCTTCGCCGGTCAGGCGATTTGGCCCGATTATATGCGCTCGGAGCAGGGCACGCTCACTGTCCGGAAGTCAGTTGGGCGAGAGACTCCCGCCGGATGTTGCCGCCTGCGAGCTGGCCTTAGCCGGGGAATCCGGCAGAAAGACGGAAAAAACCGTGCCGCTCGCACCGGGCGCAGTCCTGGTCGAGACGCGCATCCATCCCGAGTGTTTTTGTACCGAGCCGTATGCCAGCCAGAGGCCCAGGCCCGTACCCTGGTCCTTCTTCGTGGTGTAAAAAGGCTCGAAGATGTGCGGCAGGTCCTTGGGGCTGATTCCACTGCCGGTGTCGGCGATGGTGGCGCGCACCCCCGGACGCCGTTCTCCCGACCACTCATGGGTACGGACCACGCGCAGTCGCAGCCGGCCGCCCTCCCGCATGGCATCGATGGCGTTCAGGATGAGATTGGAAAAAACCTGGCGCAGTTCTCCGGGATAACCCAGAATTTCCAGATTCTCGCCGGCCTGTTTTTCTAGCTTGATGCACGCCGCCTGGAGCTTCCGCAGGTACAGTTGCACGACATCATCGAGAAGTTTCCCCGCATCGAGCGGCTCCGGAGACATATTTTCCCGCACCAGACCGAGCGCCTGCTGGGCAATCGAGTCCAGACGGCCGATCTCGTGTTCCGCCCGCCGCAGATACTCCTCCTGTCCGGAGGTATCTTGCCGCGCGAGATAAATCAGGTTGGTCAGCGCCTCGAGCGGGTTCTTGATCTCGTGCGCAATCGCCGCGGTCAACCTGCCCGCCGTCGCCAACCGTTCGTTGCGGCGCAACGCCTCTTCGCTGCGCTTTTGCGCGCTCACGTCGCGGGCAATCGCAGAGGCTCCCATCAGCTTGCCCTGCTCGTTGCGCAAAGGGGAGAGCGACAGCAGGATCGCGAACCGGGCTCCGTGCCTGTCGACTCTTTCCGTCTCGTAACTGGGCGCGTGCTCCTCGCGATTCAACCGCGCCAAATTGGTTGCGAACTCCTGCAGACGGTCGGGCGGCACCAGAACCGAAACCGGCCGGGCCGTGATCTCCCCCGCCGAGTAGCCGAAGAGCCTTTCGGCGGCACGGTTCCAACTGGTAACGATCCCGTCGACGGTGAAGCTGAAGATGGCATCCTCCGAAGAGGTGACAATCGATGCCATCTGCTGGCGCGCGGCGTCAGCCCGGGTCTCGGCGCGGGAACGCTGTCGCGCAAGACCGGCTACCAGAACCGAAACCAGGATGAAGACCCCGAGCCGTTGAAATTCGCTTTCCGAAATTGCCGCCCCAAAGCTCCGGCGGAACATCGAGTAGTCGAGCACCACAGCCGAGCTGAAGGTGCAAAGAACGGCGGGACCGAAGCCGAAGAAGCGTGCCGTGAAAACCACGGCGAGAATGAAGATGGCAAACGGCTCCTGATGCATGACCGGCGAGAGCCACCAGATGCACCAGGAAAGAGCACTCGCTGCTAACGCTGTACCATACCACGCGACTCGATCCGACCAGCGCGGTTCAAACTTATAAATCGACGTAAGACCGTTATCCATGCGACCCGGTTGACGAGTGGCGAATACGAGATAGCGGGCGGAACCACGACTCGTTAAGGGAATGTACCACGATTTTGAAAAACAGCAACACCCCTTGGAACATAAAAAAAAGTGCAGCTTGTCGAGCCGCACTTTTTTATGGAAGCAAAATCTGAAAAACTTATTGCGCGTCCGGAGTTGCGAGCTTCTGGCCTTCCCGCGCAGGCTTGGTGGTGGGTATCACGCTAACCGGAGCCTGGAGCGTGAAGGTCAATACTTTTTCCGACGACAACTTGATGTCCGGTCTCTTGCTGGCTGCCTGCACTCCGCCGCCGGCGCCGGCGCCCGCTGCCGAACCGACGGCCGCACCCTTGCCGCCGCCGAAGATTCCACCGAGGATTGCGCCCACAACCGCTCCTCCGCCAACCTTCTCAGCCGTATTCTTGCCGCGGGATCCCGTCTGCTGCGAAAACTGGTCGGTTTGAATGCTGTAAGACTTGTTCCCAACCTTAATCCGGTCAAGTTGCAAAACGAGCAGCGCGCGCCCCTGAAACTTTCCCGAGGCCTGTGCGTTCACTACGTGTCCTGCCACCTCGTAGTGCGCGGGCACAACCACGGTTCCATCGACTGTAAGCGGGGCATCGAGCGTGGCGTGGAAGGTATCGCCAGTTTGGGCGGTGCCACTGTCAATCGTAGCCATCAGGCGAACCGAGAGAACCACGCCGGAGGGGACGGTGACCGGAACCGGGGCCGGCGGTGGGGGCGGAGCCGCGGCCTGGGTTTCGGGAGGCGGAGCCGCAGCCGGCTCCGTCGATGACGCGGGAGGCTCCTGCGGGGGATTCACAGCAGCATCGGCCTGAGCTGCGTCGTCGCGGGCTTCGGCTCGATGAGACTTTCGGTGGCTGGCGGAAGGCTTGCTCTCGGCCGGGGCGGGCGGGGGAGGCGCGGGGGCTGGCTCGGCTCCAGCCGGGGCTGGCTGGGCTGCAGCCTCGGCCGGCGCCACCACGAGATTGTTGATTACGGTTTTGACCCCGGGCTCGGAGGAAGCGTACTTGGTGGCCGCATCGCGCTGGGCATCGTTGTCGACACTGCCGGCAAGAGTCACCGTCCCACTCTGAGACTGTACCGTGAGTTGCTTGGCCTGCAATCCGGAATCCGCCGCCAGCCTGGCCTGAATGTTCGATGTGATTCTGGTATCGTTCGGCGGCTTCGTGCAGGCGACGGCAAAGACGAGAAGCGCTATCGAGACGATGGCTCGGAAACCGGGTATGGGTCTCGTTGTCATAATGAGTTTACTCCTGCTGATTTCAAACCGGATAACATCAGTTTAGATCGAGAGCGACCGCTTTTCTATCAAAAATTCGGCGGCCGGCACTCATCCTCTACTGGTTTTATGATGCGTCAATCACCGATCTTGTACTCCCAAGCAGAGGAACCCGGGCGCGGCTTCAAAGACGCCTCCCGGGTTCCTCGCGGTATGCAGAATGACCAGACGCCGATGGATCGCCGACGAAGTCTCCGGTAACCGTGCAGCGCTGACCGGAGACCATGCTCGCCATCTTGCGCGGGTACTTCGCGCCAGGATCGGGCAGGAATTCGACATTTCAACCGGCGCCGAACTGCGGCGCGGCCGAATTGTGAAAATAGATGAGGAGCGTGTCGAATTTGAACTGGGCGAGCACGCTCCCCATTCTCCCGAAACCGATCTGTCCGTGGCGCTCTCCATTTTCAAGTTCGACCGCATGGAGTGGGCGATTGAGAAGTGCGTGGAGCTGGGCGCGGCGGGCATTTTCCCGCTGGTCGCCGCCCGCACCGACCGCCGCCTGGCGAGCGCCGCAACCCAGCGCGTGGACCGCTGGCGCCGCATCGCGCAACAGGCCTCCGAGCAGTCGG